>ODAI013584119.1_pt1 | contig 59145 bp, 70 predicted proteins | sample 1539321 | NCBI WGS metagenome assembly ODAI01 (sample SAMN02144231, study PRJEB22623) | gut metagenome | biome: sheep rumen | host: Ovis aries | place: New Zealand | reverse complement strand
GAAGAATTTCACCGGTATCCGTGCCAGGCCTGAAGCAAAAATAAGATGGTCATCATACGATGCCGATAGTTATATGGGCAGGTCAAGGCAGGGACAGTCCGCTTATTTATTTTCAACAAAAACAAAAATATAAAAAGGTAGGGAGCGGCCCGTCGCTTCGCCGCCAATCCGCTACGGAACCCGCCTCCCGGCGGTCAGCTCCAATCCCTGCCGCAGAATCTCCTTGTTCAGCAGAAAATCGTACACATTCATCGTAAGAATTCCGTAGTCATCATACTGCATGGGCACGATGTCTTTGGTAACGATGATTTTCCTGAATGAATCGTCAATTTTTCTGAAGGGACGGATTTCTTGTCTTCGTTTTTCTGCATCAGGGATAGAAAAGGCTGATTGAATATACACTTGTTCACTGCCAAGGTTGCAGACAAAATCTACTTCAAGTGCTTTTCGCCGTATGCTGCCATTTTCATCTTTTTCGGCAACCGTTACCACGCCCACATCAACATTGTAGCCGCGATGCCGCAATTCATTGTAAATCACGTTTTCCATGCTGTGGGTCTGTTCTATTTGCCGGAAGTTCAGCCGTGCATTTCTAAGCCCAAGGTCAGAAAAATAATACTTTTGCGGGGTTTCAATGTATTTTTTTCCCCTAATGTCGTAGCGTTTTGATGATTCTATCAAAAAAGAATCTTCAAGGTAATCCAGATATTTCTTTATTGTGGAAGAAGTGATGTTTGATTTTTTGACAGAGCGAAAACTATTTTTCAATTTTTCGGGATTTGTAAGCGAACCAATTGCAGATGAAAGAATATCAAGCAGTTCTTCAAGTTCGCTGATATTCTTTATCCTGTTCCGTTGTTCAATGTCACGAAAATAAATTTCGTCAAAGAGTTTTTTAAGGGTGATGTTTTTTTCTATCGGGCTTTCCTTCAGTACTACCAGCGGAATGCCACCGTACAACATGTATTCTGAAAGACCTTCGTATTTGTCACCCTTGTACACGCTCATAAATTCAGCGAAATCAAGCGGATACATGTGTATTTCATCGCCTCTACCCGCAAATTCAGTAACAATATCGCGGGAAAGAAATTTCGCGTTACTCCCCGTCACATACACGTCCATGTTGTCCTTGCGAAGGTAACCATTCAGAACCGCCTCAAAAGAATCCATAAGCTGCACTTCATCAAGCAGAAGATAATGCATTTTGTCGTCAGTGATTTTTTTATTGATGTAGGCAAGAAATTTAGTTGGATCAACCTTGCGTTTTTTCTTTTGCAGTTGAATCAAATCTTCGCCAATCAGTGACAGGTCATCAGCAGAATCAAAGGCAAAGCGGATGATGTGATTTTCTGCCACGCCATCGTTTAAAAGATGACGGTAAAAAATTGTGTTCAAAAGGTATGATTTTCCGCAACGACGGATTCCCGTGATGATTTTGACAAGTCCATTGTGGCGGCGATGCAAAAGCATGCGAAGATATGACTCTCGCTTTATATCCATATAATTACCTTTCTAGAAGAGATTTTTGCAAATACTTGCATTTTTCTATTCTAAAATAGCGTAAATATGCCGTATTTACAAGTTTCTAGAAGAGATTTTTGCAACTTTTCACACTTTTCTATTGCATTATCAAAGCGTTTGTCTGTGTCAAGCCACTCATCAATACAAATTGCGCATGCCTACGCCAAAGATGAATTTGCCGGTGTGGAACCAGTTTTTTTCGTTGTGGTTGTACAGCCATTCCCACTGGTAAAAGAGGCCTGCCTTGATTCTCATGCTGGCTTTTCCTATGTTGATGAGGGAGCCGCCGACTTTCAGGATAAGCCTTTCGTATGTATTATCTTTTTCATGGGCAGTCATTTTGTCGGTAGACGACTGATCGGTGGACAGAAAGAAATCTGTCTTATATTGTCTTTCATAAATCAATCTGCCGGATGCCGCCACAATGTTAAAGAGACCAAGAACCAGATTTGCGTCAACATAGTTTTCTGCAGAGCCGTTAAACTTCAAGTTGAGTGTTGGAATCCGTATATCAATATAACCTTGTTCTGAACTTTCTCCAAAGCCATGGTTATAACCGCTGGCAGAATAATCAATATCATAGTTGCCCCAGCAATAATAGAAGGGAGCATAAAGCAAATCCAGAGAAAGCGTAAAGAATTTACCTAAAGGAGTAGACAATGTTGTAGAAAAGAATGGCCGGATAATAAATTTATTGAGGGACTGAGTTGAATCAATATTATAGAAGGCTTCTTTGTCATCTTGTTTTACATGGATTGAATAGGTCGATTCCAGTTTTTCCGGTTCAATTCTGAAGTTTAAGCCGGGCTCGATGGTGAGGTATCTTTTTTCATACTTGCCTGAATTGATTTGTTTGCCCCATGGGATAATCTTAAAATCAATTGCTTTTTCCTCATACTCATATTTTTTCATCGCAAAACCAGTGTAACTGGCAGGGGCATTGTAGGCATTGGGTTCCAGACTGAGGGTTGTTCCATAGTTAAAGAGGATTCTGGAAAAAATCTGTTTTTCTTCGGACCATTTGAATTTTACATTAAGATAGATGAGGCTTCCGTGCAGTGTCGGTTCACAGCCAAAATCATATCCAAAGGGTAGGGACATTGCAGTATTTACTATTTTTTTTATGAAGCCGGGCTTTTTTTCACCTTCAACATTTGTGTCTTCATCTGCTTCTTCTGCATACAAGGTATAACTTAGACAAAAAAATAACACAGAAATTATAAGAAAAACTGATATTTTTTAAGTATAGAAAAAAGAGACAGAATATACAAAAAGTGTATACGCTGTCTCTTTTTTTTAACGAATGATTCCTGTCGGTACGGCTCTCGGTGAAACACCATTTTCAGCGGGCGCTTCGATTTCATCCGGCAAAGGCTGCTGCGGTTCGGTGTCAGTTTTTTGCTCTGTTTTGGGGACTTCCACATCAGGGGAATTTGCAGGCGAATCGTTGTTTTCTCCTGTATGGCCGTTTCTTTTTAACTCGGCAAGGACTTCAACCAGCAGGGATTTGATTTCAGCCATGTCATCCTGAAGATGTTTCAGCTGGTCATTGTGCATGGGTGCGGGTATCCCGGAATTTCCATTTTGCGACGGTGTTTCCGTTTCATCTTCATCATCCATGTAGCCCGTCTCAGCCGCTATTTCGGAGAGAAAATGCAGGTGCTGTTTTTCTTCCTTTCCGATGTCATGCAGAATTGGCGCGTATTCCGACGGAGCCATTGCCGCGAGTTTTTCATAGCGGGCGATTCCCTCGCGCTCGTCTTCGATTGATTCTTTCAAAAGCATGTGGAAATTCATGTTAAGCCTCCGTTGCGTCAGCACTTTCGTTGATGTAGCTGGCAATTTTGTCAATGTCGGTTGAGTTCAGCCGGATTTCGTCGCCTTCGGGAAGAAGAAGCGGAATCTTCGGGAGTTTGAGCGGGAGCGTTCCCGTCTCTGCCATCGTCTCTTTGAGCATTGTCGTCATCGGAGCGATGTCGTACTTGCCGTCAGAGGACGGAAGAACCGCATGAATCAGCGGGTTTTTCAACGCCTCATCGATGATTGCGGGATTCTTTTTGAGCGCATTTTTTGCCAGAGAGACAATGAATTTTGACGTTCCATTGCCCGCCGCCGTACTCATGTCATTCTCGATGAACTTGACCATTCCGTTTGCGATTTGATTTCTTGTGAACATAATTATTCCTCCAAAAGAATGGCGGATGCACGGAATTGTGCACCCACCAAAGTTTCAACTAGCCGTTATTGCTCGTTGATGTTGCCGTTGCGGTCGAAGAATCCGCCGTCAGCGGCTCGGGAACGACGGCAGAAATCGGAACCATGAACTTTGTGATTGAAGCCATCTGATTCTGCAGTGTCTGAATGTTCGCGCCCTGCACGGCATTCCATGCGGTCTGCTGACCGAACTGCATCTGCACGCCAGCCATCGCGCGGTCAACATACTGCTGCGACTTGAGGAGCGTGATTTCGTTGTCCTTCTGGTTGTTCGCCTGAATCAAGCCCATCTCGTAGCGCGTCACCGGGCGGTCGCCTTCCGGCATGTTCGCGGGATTCGGATTGCGTCCGATTCCGAGAATGCCAGCAAGTCCGCCCGCACCTGCGATTGCCGCCAGACCCGTGCCGACCGAGCCCAAAGCAACGCCGACATTTGCCTTCGTGTTCAGTGCCTTGACTTCTGCTTCACTTGCGTATTCCATTTCGTTTACCTCCTTGAAATGAATGTGCGGAGATTGTACGCCGAAACGGCGAAGCGGTTTTACAGAAATATCACAGACTTTTCACAGAAATTTTACAAGTTTCAGCCGAATTGACCGCAGTTCTGCGCTCACGGTCGACTGGCTCACAAAAAGTTTGTCGGCGACAAAGCCCCTGTCGTGTCGCTTTATGTAGTACAGCTCGAAAATCTCCGCTTGCCGCTCTGTCAGCACCAGATTTGCCATGAGTTCATCCACTTGTGACCGTGAGGCGTTTCTAAAAAATGCGTTTGTTTTGGTGACCGTGGAATACATGCCGCACCCCGAAAAAGACTACAGGCTAATCGGATAATTCGCAGTGAGGACTTCGATTTTCTGTTTGCTTTCGCCCGACTGAACAGACATGGGCTTGTTCATCTTCAGCTCAATCTGATGCCAGCCGTTTTTCTCCGTGTATGCCGTAAGAATCGGGTGACGGAATGACGAGAGAAGGAACTTGCCGCTTATGTTTTCGAGCGTTTTCAGAAGCTGCTCAAAGTCGTCCGCTGAGTAGCCGTCGTAGTGCCCCTGGTCGGTGTCGGGATATGGCGGGTCGCAGTAGAAAAAGGTCTCGTCGCGGTCACGGCTTCGGATTATTTTGAGCGCGTCATAGCACTCAATCTGCACATCCTGAAGACGGATTGCAAGTTCTTCCGTAAATGTCTCTCGTTTGTTCTTGATTTTTCTCGTGGTCTGACCGCCCGCATCGTAGCCCCAGCCGGCTTCCCAGCTTGCGCCGAACGATGAGTTGGCGAGCACCCACACCGCCCACGCCCGCTTGATGCGGTCGAACATGTCCGGGTTTTCGTTTATGACCCGCGCATGGTGGTGCAGTTTCCGGCTGTGCAGGCTGATTAAGACTTCCTGCGCAAGAAGCGAGAAATCGCGCTGGACAACCTCGTAGAAATTGATGAGCTCGCCGTTTATGTCATTGATGATTTCAGACTTGGACGGCTCTTTCTGGAAGAATACCGCGCCGCCGCCGACAAACGGCTCACAGTAAATCTCGTGGGAGGGAATAAGGCTGATGATTTTCTTTGCGAGCTGCTGCTTCCCGCCGTAGTAAGTGATTGGTGTCTTCATAAAAATATCTCCTGCGGGCTAAACCAGGAGACAAAAATAACCGATATTCCTAATAAGAGTGGGTGGAAGCAGGTTATCCTGTAAGTGTGCTAGCACTTGTCCGCGTATGCCAGTACGCGGGTTTCTGCCCTTTTTGTTTTCCTTACGTAAATAGTACATCACCCGCGCTTTGTTCCGGCTTTACCTGTCCTCTTCCGTATCAGTTTTGGGCAGGAGGCTCATCTGCCCGCAGAGTGTGCAGCCGTTTCGGACGCACTCGCAGGGAGGCACCTGCACAAAATCCGCGATTTCCATGCGGTTGCAGCAGTCTCTAGACTCTGGCGTGCGACCGACAGCCTTATCAACCTCTATGTACAAGTAGTCCCACGACTGAGTGCAGACATAGCCGTTTGTTTTGATGACTTTGTTTCTGAAGTTCTCGGCGAAACTTGCATCCGTCACAAAGTCGTTCCTCGTTTTATATATTTTTTCGTATTTTTTGCCGTCCTCATCAAACACCGCGATATAGCGCGGGTTCTTCTGAACGCGCCGCCCACAGCCGAGGAGCTTACCTTCCTTGCGGAGGTGCGCCTTCTCCATGCGGATGTCCTCATCAATCGAATACTCCAACCCCAGCTCCTCGCAACGGTCACGGAATTCTATACATAAAGGCTGATTATCCTCGTTGCTTACCATTTCGCAGGCAAAGATGGTGCAGTTGTCTCTCACGGCAAGAGCCTTCTCAATATACGACTCCATTGAAATGAATTCGTAATGGAAAGAGCATGTTATTGTCAGCTCTATCCCGCGCTGTTTTAAATACAGGGCGAGCGCGTTATAGTATTCTGCGCTCTGCGTGAAATTGGTCGTCAGCTGAACCCTCACAAGTTTTGGCGACGTTATCAGCGAGATTATTTTCTTTAAATCAAACAGAGACATCTCGCCGCCGACAAATTCCAGTTTGACTTTTCCGGCATCAAGCCTGTCCATCAGCGCGGATATATTCGGCGCGGCTATCAGAAGTGTTTCTGTCTCCTTCTCGACGGCTTCTTTCGTGAATTTCTTACGGCTGTGTGACTGCACGCAGTATGAGCAGTGCAGGTTGCACAGGTGCGTAATCCGCCACTTGATGACGAACAAATCCTCTTCATACGATGATTTGAGTGAGATTAAATGCCTCATGTCTAATACCTCCTTTCAGTCCAGGCACATTTATGTACACGCATGGCATAACTTGTTGTGGTAAACGTTACGGTACCATTATAATTCGCGGGTATATTTATCATTCTATCCCAAAACGTCTCGATTGCCCGTTCAAAGGTAAATGGTCCAATCAGCGTATAAAGCGGACCTGTTCCGTACAATTTGGTTCCCACAATCAGGCTCAACCCTATGCTACCGCCAGAATCATCATTGTAGTCAGTGTAGGTTCCTGGCACAGAAATTTCACCAGATGAAAATGTATCTGAAAAAAGATTGCTCACAAAAAGAGGATGATTAGCATTGTTATGGTACAATCCGACCGAGGCATCATATATATCAAAAATATTAAAATTATAGTCGCCAACAGATGACGCTATTGAGGCATGAAGTTTCACATCTCTTATAAAAATATGCTGGTCGATGTCGGTGCTAGAACAGGTTGTCCACTCATAGTAATAACTGTCTACGCGACAGGTAACAGATATATTCATCGTCACAGTATTCTCGTAATGGTCATCTTTATGGATTAAATCGACAGAATCATTCAGACGCATTCTGTAGCATGGTGTTCCGTTTACGACTACTCCAGATGGCGTGTTACCGTTAACTCGAAGGGGTGAATAATCATAGGTTGTGTAAGACATGACCGCTCCTAGATGGTGATATACAAAATGCCGTCCTGAAAGGACAGCTTATTGGAAAGAGTATCGACTCTTTCTGCATGAGCTGCGAAACCGGCATTGTTTGCATGACTGACACTTTGCTGTGCGATATTTTCAGAGGTGATAAACTTATGGATTGTCGCATTATCGATATGTTGTCCGCTGTAATTATTGTGCCGATACATAGGTACGCCACCATCTTGGGTCGGAAGGAATAACTGGCTAATCCAATTGGAAAGGTCATTGCCGGCCCAGTCCATTGAGAGAAAATGCCACCATTTATTACTGCCGTCAGCGTTGAAGTTCGTCATACCAGAGGTGTACCCATTATGGGCGCGTCCAGGATCTCTATCCCGAAAAGCGCGGATAAGCGAATCGGCAGCAGGATCCGCGTGATATCCATCTACAGTATCTGCGCTGCCATTGAGGTTCGCATAGACCGTGCTTCTGGAGAACTCCCATTGTGCGGAAGATGTGGGCGAGACGCTTTGACTGTACATGGTGTATGTTGATGTCCTGATTGTGAACACGGCGTTCTCTGAGTTCCACGCATAGTACTTGCCGCCGCCGCGCAGCCAAAGCACGCCGGTGGACGAGTAGCCCATCTGCGTCCAGCCTGTCGGGTCAATGCTTGAAAAGGAATGCTGATGGTCAAGAACCACCGTCTGAGAAGATGTAGTCCCCCATCCGCTTCCGATTGTCAGCAGGTGCAGATGGCAGGTGAATCCCGATGGATGTGTGCTCCATGACGGATTCGTGCCTGAATCGAGCGCTACGTAGCATTCGACTTCCGTGAACGCCCCAAAACCAAGGAAAAACGTGACAGGATACCACAAAGACTCGTCAAGCGCGGATAAATCGAGCGTCGTCCATGTTTTTTTCAATCCCCGCCCTTGCAACGACGCGCCTGCGGTAATATTTCCGCCCGTGCTTACGTTTCCGGTCGCCGTCACGGAGCCGTTCACCGTGACGTTCTTGTTAAAGGTGACGCCGCTGTCCGTCACGCAGAAATAGTACGAAGATGGCACGCCGTCCGCATTTACGGTGGCGGTGGTCGGGCATACATAGAACGCGCCGCGAATAACCGTTCCGATTGCCGTAAGCTCGAACTTGCTTGCCTTGAACGAAATATTGTACGCCACCGAGTTGTCGCTTTTTTTGTACGGGATGCACTGAAAATAGTCGCCCGCGTTGTTGCCCACGCGGAATTCGCCCGTGTCCAAGTCCCACATGTTGGTGGCGTTGCCCTTGAGCGTGCCGTTGGTGATAAGACCGAGGTTCGCTGTGATTGCGGCAAGGCTCTCCACGTAGATTTTGAGCGCGGTTATCGCGCCGTCCACGATGTTCGCCGTGTTGATGGCGTTCTTCACCACGTCCTGTGCGCCTGTGCCCTGCGCGACGAAGGTGAACGAGGCGTAGCCGTCGCTCTGCTTCTGCGCGGTGGCGTTCACCGTGCGGAGGCGGTAGTAGTAGGCGGTGTCCTTGACGGTGGCAGATGCCGTGTCGGTCTCAAGCGGGAGTTTCTGGTAGAACGACGTCCCCAGCACGCTGAACGCCTTGTCCTGCCCGCCCTTCCAGTTGTCCGCGCTTGCATACGGGTCGCTGGTCAGGTCGGGCGCGTACCATGTCTTTCCGTCCTTGCTTATCTGCACCTCGGTGACAATCTCGCCGTAGCGTTCCTCGTTGGAGATGGCGACGGCAAGGTGGCGTCCCTGCCCGCTGAACGCTACGGCGGGGTTCGCGGGCTTCCAGCCTTTGTAGACGGATGCGTTTATTTTTGAGCCCTCATAGGTGCTTTTGCTCCTGTCGGCAAGCCCGCGCTCGGCGTTGTGCGCCTCGTTGCAGCCCCAGACCGTCACCGTGAAGGCGGCGAAGTCCGCGCGCTCGAAGAAGTGGTTGCCGTAGCATTCCAGCGTGCTGTCAAGGTCATGGACGGTGAAGTTGTATGACGAGCCGAGACCGTCGGTAATCGTGACGTAGAACCAGAACGTGCCGTAGAGCCTCGTCATGTCCGGCGCGGCGAGGAGCAGCCGCAAGCCCGTTTCCTCGGCGGTGATGATGGCGGTCGGTTTCTGCGGAATCCACGTGAGGTAGCCGCTGGTGTCGGTGTTTACGGCCGCGCTCGCGGCGGACTTCTTGCCGTAGACGTTCTCCGTGGTGACGCGGAACTTCCACAGGAGCAGTGCTTCTTTCTCGGGGTAGCCGTCTGCACCCTCGCCGGTGCGGGTGAACGTGTATGCCAGCGACGAGTCGTACACGTCGGAGAGTTTCGCCCATGTCGTCCCGTTGTCCTTGCTTATCTCCACGGTGTACTGCTTGACCGCGTTCTTCAGGCCGTCAGAAGATACGGGATTCCACGTCACGCTGATGCCGTTCTGATGCGCTACGGCAGAAAGCCCCGTGACCGTATCAGGATTTCCGACCTCGGTTTCATTCCCAAGCACCTGCTCCATGACCATCTGCCCCGTCGGCTGCGGGCTTGACCATTTACCGTCATGTATCGTCGCCGCAGTCTTTGTGGAAATCCATTTTGATTCGGCGGTCTGTACGCGATGCCAGCCGCCTAACGTTCCATCGCCTGTCGGCGTGTCAGGCGTGTTTTTCCCATCGTGGTATGTCGTCCATGTGCGCCACTCGCTCACTTCGCCCGTGTCTGTTGCGCCTTGTGTTTCGCTCAGTTTACTCTCAAAGTCGGGAAGAACAAAACCCTCCTCATCCACCCCGAAAATTTCCGGCGCATACTCCACACAGGTCAAATCCGCCGAAAGGTTTTCGCCGCACTGGATGTCGGTGACAATCAAATCAACCGCCTCGTTTCCGCGCTCACCGAAGGCAAAGAGGTCGCCGCTTTTCGGCGCGTCTTCGGCAGAAATCGCCTCTACGAGCATGACCGAATGCGTGCTTTCCCCACTGTTCTGCACGTCAAGCAGCACGATTTCGCCGGAACTTTTGCGGATGCGGACGGCGTAGTTTTTACCGCTCTCCATTGGAATCGACTCGTCACACTCAAAGCCCGTCATGTTCCCGCTTACAACGTCAAGGATGCGCTCCGTGATTCGCCCCTGCTTTATGCCCGCAAGCGCAACATCGCCCGCATACAGAATCCAGTCGCCCTTGCGGCACATGAGGTATTCAAAATCAACGCTGAATGTATGCGCGATGGCGCGATGCTTACTCACCGCATACTTGTACATGCCGAGTTTTTGCGCCTGCTTATAATTTGTGACCCCCCAAAGCTTCACGTCCTGCGATACCATGGGGTCACCCGCATAGCTTCCGTCCGGCGTGTTGTACACCGGGCAAGAATTCTCCGCGAACCCCGAATCTGCGTCATCGAACATCAGCTTGATTTCGTCCGGGATTTCTCCCAGAAGAATATGCTCCTTGTAGTCGTGGGAGTTTCGCGGTGAAAAAAGCTGCACATACGAATCGCGTGCGATGTCCTGTATGACCGTCACTTTCCCGTCCATACGTAGAATTTCGGCGCGGCAGGTGGAAGCGATTGCGGAGAGTAGGTTGCTGATTGCCATTGGCTCCGTAAGATAGGCGTTGCACTCATACTTATGCTCCGCGCACCAGTCATAGAGCCTCTTGAACGCCGCAAGGTCAATCTCTGCGTCTGAAAGTCTCTGTTGCGCGATATCTGCCTGCATCGCGTACATGGCAGCAGACGCGGGATTGCTGGAGAGCGCATAGTGCCAGACACCGTTTGCGCCTGGCACGGGTATCTTTGACCGGGCGATGAAGTTTATCTGGTCTACGACATTCTGGAGTTTCTCCGATGCCTTTATCCTCAGTTCTACAAGGGTAAGCTGCCTGGCACGTTCTGAGCTGACGGGCTGCTCGTTTTTTATCGCTCGTATTGAACCGACGTAGAGCGCGTCGATTACCTTGCTGTCCGTGCTGTCCTCCGTCATACGGGAAAGTTTCACCGTGTATGAGGCTGGCTTCAGCCCTTTGAGGTGAACGGCATAACGCTTAGTACGCAATTCATGCGCGGTAAAGCTGTTCTCCGCAGAAATCGTACGGATTTCCTCATAGAAGCAGGAGAACGTCACCGCATAAATGGTTGAGCCGCATGTCGTGTATGGCTCAGAATAGACGATGGTGATCCGATATTTGTCTTTCACCGAAGCATCGACGCTGAATTCGTCTCCTGAGACACGCGTCCATGTTCCGAAAACTTCCCACAGGTTTGCGACCGTGATTTTTTTGTCATCTGGGAGGTCGGCAGAAAAAACTGCCTCGTGGGTAACTCTTTCCGTTTTTTCGGGCGAGAACACCCCAAGCGGCTTGTATTCGCTGTCCGGCTCGTCCGCTTCCTTGTACCATGCTCCCACTGTGACGGAGGCATCGACCAACTCTCCTTTATCGTTGTACTTCCCCAGCCCGTTGTAGAAGAACACGTCCACGTTCAGCTCTTCCGTGCCGTTGGGCGTTGTCCTGATGACCGACCCGTCCAGCCCCTCGTCCGTCTCATGTTTCAGCACTGCGTTCACCTGCGTTTCGTGGAAACACTGCCGGAAGAGTTCTGGCATCTCGCCGTGATGGATTCTCATGTCGATGAGCGGGTCTTCGCCCGCGAGAACCGTATTGCTGTCTCTTGAATTAGAGTAGTCTTTTAGGAGCGTCTCGTCAATTTTTATGGAGTCCGTCTCAATCTCAATGTCTTTTTGCCCTGCGCAAAAAAGCTGATACAGATAGATAGAGCCGTCCGCGGGGTCTACCCATGTGTGGCTTTTTGCCGCGAGGTCTGCGTAGATGCGCCGCCTGCCGAACAGCGTCGGCACGACACCGTAAGGACGCATCTGATTCCGGCTCCCCCTGATTGACGGGTCTTGTTCCGGGGTCTCGCGGTTTTTGTTATCGACAGACGGGATGTCCATGTTATAGAGCACCATGCCGCCCGCAAACAGACCGACACCAGAGCCGATAAGCATTGCGCCCACAGCACCGCCCAATCCTGTCCATCCCAAAGTCGCAATGGCGACAATCCCGCCGATGACCGCAAGCGCACCGCCGATTTTCATGCCTATGCCCGTATTCTCGGTATCGCCTTCCGGCACGAGCTTCATGTAAACATGCTGACCTTCCTGCGGCACGCGGGTAAAGTCCGTCATCGGCTCGTCGTCAATAAGCACGCGCCAGCCCGTGTTCACGGCATGGAGCGCATCAATTTTTGTTATAATGTCCTGTAATGAGATTCCCTGCTCAAAGGTAAATTCCGTCTTTTCGCCGGAGAACGGATTGAGACATGCTGTAACTTGAATCGACACGGTACCACCCCTCGACAAAGCTGGACAGCTGCGGGCTGGATAACCGCTCGCATACCACGCCGACCTTGTGCCTTGCGTGAATTATATACCCGTCGCCCGCATACAAGCCGACGTGGCAGAGCCGCCCGCTCATCTTCAGCAGGGCGACCGCCTTTTCTTCGGGCGCGGCGATTCTTTCCCCGCACAGAAGCGGCACGTTCTCGCAGAACAGCCTTTTGGTCTCGGCGATGTTGAGCGCGTTGGTGTAGTCGCCGCTCAGAACCGGCAGGTCATATCCGTATTGTTCCATGAGGATTAGGCGCACCAAGCCGTAGCAGTCGCATCCTGTCCTGCCGCGCCCGCCCGACACGAACGGAATGCCCACATAGTCCTTGACCCATCCGTACATACGCTCCTCCTACCAGAACATGTCCGGGAAATCTTCGGGCGTGTATTTCAGGTGAGAGAAATTCCTGTCGTGCATATACAGGTCGTACAGTTCGCCCGTTATGCTCTGCACGGTGGCGTTGATGTTGCGGAGCACGAAATGGAGCGGGCCTTCGATGTAGTTGTCCGGCTCGGTCGCCATGATGACCGCCACGTCGCATTCGATGTTCTTGTTCTCGTTCCTGCTTCTGATGGCGGCGGACTTTATCTCTCGGTAGACCGCTATGTCGGTGTTGTCTATCTGCAGGCGGCACGTCTTGTTCCCGTCGCTCGACTTGTCGGGGAGCAGCGCGGAGAACGCGCAGGAAACGTAGGTTTCGCCGTTAGAGACGATTTCCCGCTTGTCGTCCGTCACGCGGAGCAGTGCCGTGCCGTCATAACTGATGGTGAGCAGGTGGAGCAGTACCGCCGCCGTCTCAGGCGCGGTCATCGCTTCTACTGCGGTCTGGCTTAAATCTTCCCTAGGCATTCATCTTCTCCAGTCTCATCGTTATCTTCCAGAGTCCGTCCAAGGATTCCTCGTCGTAGTCGTCAAGGAAACGGAACTCTGCCTGTTCCAGCGTCTGCGGGTCTTTCATCACGAACCTAAGCACGCCGTTACCCAGTATGTTCGTGTAGAAGTCTTCCAGCAACTGCCGTTGCACCGAGTTCACGACTATGCTGCCGGAGAAATCCTTGGTGGCGACGGTGTACCGCTGGCGGACTTTTGCCGGCCCTGCGTCCATCTCCGTGCGCACCACGGCGGACTTTTTCTTTGCGTTAAGCCCGTCAAGCCGCAGCACGCGCGGCAGGTCGCCCGGCCATGTTATGTTCGTCATCTCTTACACCCCCTGTACTTTCAGCCCGTAGCGGCTTTTCATCGCCCTGTCTGCCTTGCCGTTTGCGATGTGGCTGTTAATCATTGAGCCTACGAGCACCTCAATTTTTCTCTGCCCGTTCTCGTCCGTGGTGTCGTTCACCTCGACCGGCTCGTCCGAGTAGACGTAGACGGGGATGTTCACTTCCACGTTGCCCACGCCGCTCGCATCCACGCCGAGCGAGCCGTCCGCGCCCCGCGTGAGCGGCATGATTGCTTCCGGCCCCGCCTCGCCCATAAGCCCCGTGCCGAACCCGCTTCCCTTTGCGAAGCGGAAGAAGGTGGGGCTTGACACAATCTGGTTGGTGAACGTGCCGCCCTTTGCGAACGCGCGGTAGTCGTCCGCGCCGTACACGCCGCCGAGCGCGTTTTCTTCGGATGCGCTCTTCTTCCCGCTGACAAAACCTGAGATTATCGCCGTGCTTCCCGCCGCCGCAATGAACCCTAAGCCCAGCGGCCACTGCCCCTGCGCTATGAGTTGCAAGCCCGCTTGAAGGAACATCGTCGGAAGCTGATTGAGTATTGACTCCGCCATCGCCGCGAGCGCGGACTGCAAAGAATCGGCGGCATCTTCGCCCTCTCCGAGCGCGCGCCCAAATTCCTCAAAGCCGGATATGGCGGCATCAAGGGAAATATTTGCCATCTGATCTTTCATATTGCCGAAGACTTTTGCAACAGGAGCATCAAGTCCATCAATCGCTTTGCTTAACTCGCGGTATTTGTCTATCAATGCCTGTATTGAAGCGTCCTGTGTACTGAATGCTTCGTCAATTTGTGATGGGTCAATATTCAGAAGGCTTTCCAGCGTTTTGCGGATTTTATCGCGCTGTTTTTCCAGCTGCGCGGAAATATCAAAATTGTCGCCCAGCAGTTCGGCAAGGGACTTTGCCCGCTGGAACTCCTGCTCCATTTGGTCAAGGTACAGCCTTGCCGCGTCCGCTCCCCCGGAAAAATCTTTCTCGCTGATGCTGGTGATTTCAGAAAGCCATTTGCGCCAGCTTTTCACGCCGTCGTCTTGCAGTGCTTTCATTTTCTCCCGGACTTTCTTTTCGATGTAATCAAGTTGCTCCAGCGTGCCTTTTGTGTCTATTAGGTTGCCGTCTTTGTCAAACGCCTTTTCGGAGAGTTTTGCCCGCTGTCTTTCGATTTCTGAGAGTTGGCTCTGATACGCTTCCAGTTGCTTTACGGGGTCGTCTTTGGAGAGTTTGCCGTAGTTCTGTGCAATGGAGTACATCAGGTCGTTAATTTCGCTTTCTGTGTCGCGGCGGGCATTTTCTTCTGCCTGCAATCGCTGTGCTTCTGATACGGCTTGTCGTAAGAATGCTACTTGCCGTCGCCACAAATCGACGTTCACAGTTGCAGCATCAATGTCTTTTGGGTTTGTGGCTTTTTCTAATTTCTCACGCCAACTGGCAAGCTGTTTTTCCGCTTCCTGTAATTTTTTTGTGTCGGTAAGGGAATCGAACCATTTCTGATACTTCTCTCCGCCCGCAACCTTCGCAAAGTATTCGTCAGAATTTTTAAGCGCGTCGGCTACATAATCAAGCCCGTCACGGAATTTCTCAAGAACGCCTGTGCCTGTGCCAAGCGTCGTAATCAGTTTTCCGTAGCCTTCCAGCACATCAGAAAGAGAGTTTTTTATCTGCGTAGCCGTATCGGCTGCCGCTTCTGCCGCGCCACCGTATGTCGTTTCTAGTTCGTCAAGAATAAGTTTTTGTGCGCTCGCAGTGTCACCGGCATCAAGCATTGCCTTTATCATCTGCTTCTGCGCATCGGTAAACTGGAAGCCCTGCCGCCGCAGAGAGTCAAGCCCGTTTATCGGGTCGTCTAGTGCCTTGCCGACTACCTGCGCCGCGCTTTTCAAATCCATCTTCATTACGGTGGCCATGTCGAGTATTGCTTTTGTCGCGGACTCAAACTGGTCGCCCTTGATGTTGCGGAATCCGAGCAGGACTGACTGCATGGACTGAACGGTTTCGTCGCCGTAGTTCGTGATTTTTTGCAGACTGGAAGCCATCTGCTCCAGCTGTTCCGCAGAAGTCCATGCGGTTGCGCCTGTCGATTCAAGCACGGTGTTCAGTACGCTTGCGGCTTCCTTCTGTATCCGCCACGCTTCATTCGTCTTGCTTGTGAATCTCATTAACGCCGTTATCGAGAGCGCGGACGCGATGGTGTTTCCCAGCTTCTTAAACACTTTTTCCGTGTCGTTGGTCTGTCGGTCTACTTGCTGGAGATTCTTTATTGCCTTGTCTACCTCTGCCGTGACCAGCACGCGCAGTTCTTCAGTTAGTTCTGCCATTCCTCTTTTTCTCCCATGTCAGATAACGGGCTTTTTCTTTGTCGAATAATTCTACAACCTCACGCACCGCTTCCGGCTCCGCAAGGTAGCCTTTCCCCTGCGGCCAGCCGTATGCGGATATGCGATGCCACATCTGAATGAGTGCGGAAAGTTCTTCAGTTATGTATTTGGAGAAATCCTTGCGCTGGATTCTGGTATAGCCCTGCTCGTTTTCCGGCCAGGCGATTTGCTCTGCCATCTCGTCATATTCGGGACTCCAGTCCGGCGGCCAGAATCCCGAAAAGAGAATTTGCAGTCCTATGCGATATTCTTTTTTTTTGCGTCCGTCATCTTGTCCGATACAACTTCGTTGCAGATTTCGGAGATTAGCGCGTCAATGCCGTAGGCGCGGCAAGTCGCGAGCGCCTTTCCGTCCGCAATCTCGCGCTCCTTTCCATCGGCTTTTACGGAAAGGTTCTTGATTCTGCCGACGCAGTGTTCAAGGATATAGCTACCGTTCAGTTTGATTTCCGTAGAAATCCGCTTGAACTTGACGACTTCGCGCGGATTTCCTTTTTCGTCAATCGGCTGGTCATCCTCGTAGAACTCGCGCTCACCAGTGACGCTTTTTAGTTCTTTTGTTTGAAACCCTGTCGGACGGATAATCTCAACGGCGACCTGCTTTTCTTCCGGCTCGCTGAGATTGCCGTTGAACTTTGGATAAAACCAGTATCTCGGTTCTTCATTCAGAATCATGCCGCCACCTCTTTGACCTTGTAGTAAATCATGCCCGGATTTGAGCCGCCGTCAAGCGAGTAGTTGAAGTTGAAATTCTGCGCTCCGTCAAGCGGTTTGTCCATCGTGAGACTTTCTACGACTACAGGAAAGTATTCCCACATCGCCGTTTCGCCCACGGTTTCCGTTTCGCGGCGGGAGAGCATGTATTCCTGTTTGCGCTGCTTCGCGGGGTAGATGGTCAGTTTTTCGCCGTCATCGTCCGCAATCAGCGAGAACTGGTTGAGCAGGCTGCGCTGTGCGTCGCTGTCGGTTTCCACCATGCCGTTGACTGTTCCCGTTCCTTCCGTAAAGGGCGACACCGTATATTCGCGCACGCCGCTTTCCAAGTTCTCCTGCGTGGTGATGTCCGTCTTGTTTCCGTTGCGGCTGTTCGATACGTCGGTCACGAATCCGATGAGCGTAATATCAAACGGAATGACCGCATCCCCTGCCGCAAGTGACTGACCTTTCCATAAGTGCACCACGTCACCGGCGCGAACCGCCCGCCCGCCTTCTTTTGCCGTGTCCGGCTGCGGCAACGACGTTCCCGTGCCGACGCTCTTAATCTGGTAGAACCCGCTTTTTGTGAGCGTGGTTTCTCCAGAGCCTGTAACGACCGCACCGCGAGCGATGCCGTACAGCCGTCCGTCTTTTCCACCCGGTTTCATTTTAGTCCTCCAAAAATCTAGTTGGTATGTCCATCTCGATGCGGTACGGAATTACATATTCCGCGGGCATCGAGCTTTCATCCTCACTAGGATAACGCCACCCCGCGTTTCCGTTCCGAATCCAGTAGGCGCGGAATTTCACGCCCTCAATCTCGACAGTCATGTATGGCTCGTCGATTTTGTTCATGCGCACGATTTTCCGCTTGAGCCGTATCGTCTCCGTGAGCCACTTCGCGTGGGTGCCCGCCGTTCGGTACTCTGCGGAAAAAATCAGCTTCTCGTTTTCCCCGCCGTTCTCCGCGATGTCCTGGAAGAGCAGGTCGATGTGCGCCGTGTTGTTGGTCGCTTTCTGCGGCAGGAGGAATGCAGGAAAGCCCAGTTGGGTTATGACCGCGCTTCTGAGCGCGTCCACGATGTCTTCTGTCGTCATTTCTTTTCTCCTTGCAGCGCGTCATGCACCGCCTGTTTGATTTCCTTGCTGATGTACTTCTCGTCCGCATCATCGATGTAGAGGAACGGGCGGGCGGGGATTTTCACGCTCTTTTTCAGAAGGAACAGCGCGAACGGCTTGCCGCGCCCTTTTTTGGCGAGCAGTATGTTCGTGCTCTTGCCGTTGTCGTCTTTCATCTTGAACACGCTGTAGCCGTCCGCCCTCATTGCCTCTATCAGTTCCCGCGCTTTCTGCGCGTTGTACTTGCGCATGAGCAGTTTCGTCTTGTAGCTTGCGGGAATCGCAAGTGCCCTGCCTTTCGCCGTGATTGTTCCGCCCTCTTGGTTGATTTTGGCGTAGGCAAGGTTTGTTGAGGCTGCCGCCCAGTCCGTGCCGTTGTGCGGGGCAATGCTTCCCATAAGGTTTCCCGTGTCGCCCCGCAGCGTGTTGTCGCCTTGTTTCAGCTCCTTCGTGAGCGGTGCGTTCTCAGGCGGTACGCCCTTGTTGATTTTCCCGACTGCGCTTGACACAAGGTATTTTGAGATATTGCGCATGGTCGGCTCCAGGCATCCGCTTTTTATCCGCTTGGAGAGTTCGCCCACGCGCTTTGTTATCTGCACTCCCATCTTCACCGCCTTGCTTTGAGCGGGTTTTCCCGCTTCGTGTTCATTGCGCCCACGGCGGGACCGGTGGAAGCCACATCATCTTTTTTTAGAATCGCGCCGAAGTTCGTCTCAATCAGAAGCTGCGCGTCCTCCTGTTTCTCACGCGCTCGGTTCTCCTGCCCCGCAAAAGCGAAAAGCTCGTACAGTGCCCATTTGAGAGTTGCCATGCGGCACACCTCGTCCGCCTCGTCGTAGGTATGCCCCGTGCTTGCGACCATGCCTTTTATAGCGACCTTCGCCTTTAAAAGACAGCGCACCGCCACCGTGTCCTCGCCCAGCGTGAGCGTTTCATAATCCTGTTCGGGAAGCTCCGCCTTCAGGTCTTCCACCGTGATTTGCTTTTCGTTCTCATTCTCGTCTGCCATACATTCCTCCGTATACAGAAACGGCGGGATTGCTCCCGCCGCGTTCAGTAATCTATACGCCGCTTACGACGCGTATTTCAGGATTTCGATTCCCTTCACATTGATGAGCGGGAACGGCTTCGACTTCACATAGAGGTCGGTTCCCCTCTGGTCGCCTCTCTCCTTCGTGAACGAGTAGAGCGGGACTGCCTGACGCTGAACCGTGTCGTCAAGGCGAAGGAAGTCAAGCTCCTGCCCAGCATCAACGGCACGCGCCATGAGCTCGCGGCTTTCGGTCAGATGCTTGGTCTGCTTCGTGCCGCCCACAAGGTCGGTGTAGGTGTCGTTGTCGCGCTTCACGGAGAAGCCGCCGATGTCGATGCCGTCCTGCGTGAATGTCACGGGAAATTTCACCTGGTTCGCGCTGATGGTCACGAGCTGGCGGAAGTATTCGGGGCTTGCGATGAACTCAATCGCGCCGCCGATGCCGCGCTTTCTGATTTCCTGCTCCATCTCGGCCGCGTCGTCGATGAAGTCCGTGAGCGTGAGGCCTGAAAGTGCCTTGTCGCGCTCGATGCCGTCCACATCGCCGTAGTCCACTTCGTAGCGCACCATCTCGCTTCCCGCCTGCATCATGTAGTCGATTTTGCCGCGGTGCGCCTGGATGCAGAGTGCCTTCGTCGTGTTGCGCACAAGCTCCGCCCAGCGGGTAAGGCGCTCGTCCACAATCTGGTTCTTGCCCATGCCCGTGGCGCGCTCCCAGTCGTCCTCCTCAACCGCCGAGAAGAAGTCGTCAATCTCAATCGGCTGGGGCTCGATGTACATGATGCCGCCGCTCATTACGGGGCGGTAGCCTGTCGAGCCGCGCTTGATGACGGGGATGTTCCCCACCGTGCGCTGAATGTCCGTCACCGCGATTCTCGTGGTGTTTCTGTTCACCGTGCGCTTGAAGTACGCGCGGGCGTTGCTTGTCTCAGGTGCGAGCGCGCTGATCACGCGTACCACATCGCTTTCTTTCAGGATAATCATGCTACTTTCCCTCCGCTTCGTAGCTCTGTGAGAGCCAGATACCGATTCCCGGCAGCTTGTCCGCGAGCGTGTCGCCTGCCTGAGCGGGGCTTGCGCCCGACGCGTCGATAAGGCGCGCGCGAACCGCCGCCCCGTGGAATCCCGCCATCGGCAGCTTGTTGTCCGCCGATGATGCCTCGATGAGGACGGCAGCCGGTGTGTCAGCCTGCGCCACCGCCTCGTAAGTTCCGCCCGAAGCGGATTTTTTCAGAATCGTACCGGCTGGCAAAGCTGCATCAGAAGCAATCTGCACCGGGTACTTGATTACAGGGTGGTCGATGGTGAAGATTCCCGCATCGCCCACTGCGTTTTCATGCTTGTCGCTGAAATCCATTAGTTAGCTCCTCCGGCGTTCCCGCCGTTTGTTCCGCCCTCCGCGCCGTTTCCTGCGTCGGCAGTCCACTTCGCGTACAGCGTGATGTCCGATGTTACAGGTGTCTTGAAGTCGTATGCCTCGGTCAGCTTGTCGTCCTTGAACCAGCCGCCGAAGGTATGCCCTTCTTTTTTCGGGGTCTCAGGCTCCTTTGCCTTGCCCTTGTCCTTCACGGTCTGCGCCTCGATTGTCGTGTCGCTTCCCATGCCCGTGCTGAACGCCACCTTCCAAGATTTTCCGTCGTTCTGCTTTGTGTCAGCGGGTGTTGTCTGAGCCTCATTCTCAGACTTATGCCATTTGATGCCCATAGCGGTTTCTCCTACATGTTCTGTGCGAGCTTAGCCCAGTCAGGTGCGTCCTTGCCGTCGTCTTTTCCGGCTTTGTCCGAAAATTCCCCGGCGTTGAACTGCTGCTTTGTGATGTCATTCTTTTTCGGGGCTGTCGAAAGCCCTGTGAGAATGTCTCCGAACAAATCAAGAGCTGATTTCTCGCTCTTGTTTCCGTCCTTGTCGCTGAACTCAAAGGACTCTGAGTTTGAGGCGAGCACGGAGGCGACCTTCTGAACGCTGTCCTTAAGTCCTGCCGGGATGTCGGCAAACTTGTCGCACACGCCCTTGACGAGAGCTTCTTTCTTGGCAGCCTCAAGATCTGCGATTTTTTTCTGCATGTCGGCGAATTCAGGCGAGTCAGAGAACTTCTCTTTTTTCTCCTCGCTCGGTTTCTCAGCCGCCTTTTTCTCGGCATCCTCTTTCAGCTTTTTGTTCTCAGCTTCCAAAGTCTCCATCTTTTTCTTTTCCTCATCGGTCATGGGGATTTCCTCCTGGTAATTTATTGAGTCGCTGAAGTCGAACACCTCAACGCTGTCTCCGTCCGAATAGCAGCTCTTGGTCATAAGCTGCTCAAGCCCCGGGATTTTCGGCGGTGTCGCGCCGCAGATTGCCAGCGAGTGAAGGTAACGCTTTCCGTCGCTCCCTCGCTTGGGGATTGTCACGCTCCAGCCTTTATAGCATCCGTCGCCGTCATCCTTGTCGCTGAACTGTTTCTCCAGCTCCGGGTGAAGCACGACCTGCCCGACAAGAACCTTCTCGCCCTTGTGCCTTGCGTCGTCATAGATTCCGTCAATCACGAGCACATCACCGAACTTCGGGAAGTTGTCGCCGTGAGCCGCATCGTGCCCGATAGTGATTGGGCGCGTGGGCGTGAATGTCTCCACGATTTCACGCAAGTCCTTTTCCGTGATTTTCGCTCCGTCCTGCCCGAATGTTCCCGTGCGGCAGAGCTGCCAAGTACGAACCTTTTTCATAAGCAAATCCTACTCCGTGTAATTGCTCTCACGGCTATTCTGGACGACCGCCTCCAGCTCGCTGATTTTCCGCTCCGCGATTTCCGCCTCAGTGGGAGGCGGCGGGTCTTCGAGCGTGGGCTTTTTGTCCTCGTGGAATGTGATGACCTTTCCATGCGCCTGACCTTCCATCAGAGCCGTGTGCTCCTCGCGCGTAATCTCAATGTATTTTTTTGAGTTTGTCCTTCGCGTCGTCAAAATAGAATCCCTAGCTTTTGCCGTCCATCGTTCCTGCAAGCATTGTGTTTCCTCCTTGTGTTTTTTTGCTGTGGGAATTAAATCACGGAAGCTGCGGTTTTCGGCTATTCTGGGGGAGAGGCGGGAATTTAAAAAAAAAGCCCGCAGAGGGGCTTAGAATGGGAAAAATGAATAAGTTTGCATTTAAAAATTATTCACCGATATTCACCGCCTTTTTTGAGCGGAGAGCGGTTTTGAGGTGCGATTTTTGCGTGGAATCGGGGAAGGTGCGGAAAAAAGAAAAAGCCCCGAAAATTACGGGGCAAAAATCATGTGTTTTTTACAACTTCAAAAGATTTTATCTCATGTAGATAATCTTCATCGGAATCATCGATAATGCGGTAAAACTGTCCGTCACATTCAACTGCAATTACCTCGTATTGTTTGCCAACAGTCAAGTCATACCCTTTTTTTATACATTTTACAGTCATTTAATTTCCCTCTTGAACTTAAATTCGACCTTACCAATGTTCTTGCACTGATACCAATGAACTTCAGCTTTCATTTTCTTTTTCGTTTCCGTATTGAAAAGAGTCGCCGTACCTCTGACTTTATACCAATCTTTTTCAGATGTCAATTCTCCGTTCGGAAGTGGATATTGTTGGACAAGTCGTTTTCGGTCTCTAATTTCCGCTCCATGTGCAATGACTTTTACACCCGTTACATCCGACCCTTCTTCTATAATCCAGTTTGATTCTTCATTGGAAACTCTAACCGATTTTCCGACTTCGACATGAAATCTCTTCGCCATCGCACCGACAGAGCGACCTGCTTTCCAATCCTTTTCTATCTCGGCTAGCCCCAGCGCGACCTTCGCCGCCTCAATCTCGCCCTGCACGCCGTACAGCTTTGCTTGCCGTGTCTGCGATGCAAGCTCGCTCCACCAGTCATCAGTTGCGAGCGGGTATGCACCGAATCCGTTGTTTGCGTCCTCTATGTCTTTCGGGTTACTCCAGTTCTCCGGCAACTCGCTCTCGTCGTAAATCGCGCGGATTGTGGTGCGGCAGTTGAAGTGGAACGGCGGCCAGTGCGTTTGCCAGAACGGATGGTCATAGGGAAGGATGAAACGCTTCCCCGCATATTGGCGGCAGATGTCGCTTGTGCGGGCATCGTCAATAATCACGAGTTCCAACGCGAGCGGCTTGTCCTCTGCAAAGCCCATCGCCCGCCCCACATTGTAGACGGTCTGCACATTGGTACGGTACACCGTCTCCCAGTACCAGCCCTGATTCGGACCCATGCCGATTTTGTCAAGGATGTCGGTTTTCGTGAGAGAAAGAAAGTCGCGCAAGCCCTTGCCGTTGCGCACATTGGCGAGCATTTCCGCGTTCAGCTTTTCGAGCAGTTTCCCGTCGTTGATTCTTGAGGCGGTGAACGCGCGGAAGCGCAGCTTGTCGGAGAGCTTTTCATAGTCAACTTTTTTTAGAACATCGCGCTTTTTAAGGTACTCCACCGCCTCGGCGTAGGGCATGTTCTCGATGTCCTCTGCCGTAGGCTCGGCGAACTCCGCCCGTCGCACGGAAGCGTCCAAGCCGAGCATCGCGCTTCTTGTGAAGAGCTTCGCCGCCTCGCCCATCGCCGTCCAGTCCGGCGGGAGCACTTTCTGCGTGTTCAGCAAGTCGGGATTCCGCGCGACTTCCTTGATGTACGCCTTTATTCGCTCCGCGTAGCTGTCGGAGATTGTAAGCCATGCGGCAGTAGAGATGCGGTCAAGCCGTCTAGCCCGGCTCCTCTCCTCGCGGAAGCGCGGGTCTACTGCCTGTTCTGAAAAAAATCGTTTTTCCCCGCGCTCCCCGTGTCGGCAAAGCCGAACGACGGCTGCGCCTTCACGAACGAGTCTTTTTCGTCGACAGGCTGGGGAAGATGCACCTTGTTGTAGAGTGCTTTCAGGCTCACGGGGATTCCGCGGTCTATGGCGTCGCGGACAATCTCCCAGCTCGCGAAGTCCGTTGAGTCGATGTCGTATTGCGGGGCGACCTCGCCGGGGAAGTTCAGCTCGACGAACGCATTGACGAACTTCTGGTCTGTCTTTTGCAGAAGGTATGCGTCGCCCTTGATGGTCTCGTCGTAGACCTCGCTGTGAACATCGCCCTGCGCCCGCGTTCCGTACTGCCCTTCGTTGGTGGCGAGCGACTGCCCCGTGAGCGCGTAGGCGATTTCGGTGTTGCAGGTCTTAATCAGCGTGTCGAAGTCGTTAATCTGCGAGCTGACCACCTTGATGTCCTTCACATTCCCGAACGCGCCGCTTGACCCGCTCTGCCACTCGGAAAGGATGTCGGTCAGGTTCTTCGCGCGGGTTTTCGCCTCGCTCTCGTTCTTTGCCTCGAACAGCGCAAGGATTGACGGAACGCCCACAATCTGCGCCGCCTTCGCCCAGAACTCCACGCCCAGCTGCTTGAACTTCCAGAACACATACGCACTCCGCAGAACGGGTCGCCCCCACTGGCTCAGCTCGCCGTCATCGTTTCGGTGAATCAGGAATTTGCGCTCGTCGTCAAGCACGAGGTTCTGCTGTGTGATGACGGGCGTGTAGAAGCCGTGCTCCGAATGCTGCGGGAAGCTCAAGGCGGTGCGCGGAATCGGTACGAAGCCCGCGGGCACATACCAGCCCTGCGAGAACTTCCACAGCACCTCGCACGCGGCGATTCCGTAGGGCACGGCGTTCAGCATGATGTTGTTCAGCGCGTAGAACACATTGAAGGTAAGCACATTCTCGCACGCCTCGTTCACTGTCTTGTTCCTGGTCTCGGTGAACGAGCCGGTCATCTGCAGGACTTTCTTCTTCCTGTTCTGCACGAGCGACTCCACGCGCCCGTCGTCGCGCATCTCGTCAAAGACCGTCTCCCGTTCGCCGACTTCGGAAAGCCACTCCGACATGTCTGCCATGTACCCCGCGATTGAGCGGAAGCCCGTGAGATTGATTTGCTGTACCGTTACCGATTTTGTCCGTGCCATATGTTACTCCGCCTATAAGGTAGCATCTGGAATTCATTTTACGGCAATCTTGGAAGCAACCTTGTACACTGTTTTTTGATTCACACCGAGTCTCTTTGCAACCTGCAAACCTGAGACTCCTTGATTCAGCAGGGCAATTATTTCATCTTCCCTTAATACTTTTTCCCGCTTTGGTGCGCCACCGATGTGGTAGAAATGAATACCATTTTTTGATGCTATTGTTCTGACTCTTTGTTCTGTAAGATTCATTTTCCGACCTACTTCTTTCGCCGTGCACTGTATCGCAAGACTGCGGATTTCCTCGACTTGTTCTTGTGTATATTGAATCCGTGAATTGACGCATTTGACACCGCTTTCTTTTTGCAGATAACAGACCGTTGAGCGCGAGAAGCCTGTTAATTCCATAATTTCGTCATTTTTTTTGCCTTGCAATGTTAGGGATTTTACAAGTTCCATTTTTTGCAAAGAAAGTATAGGTTTGAAAAATCCCGTCTTATAGACCGTTCTTTCCGCCGTATCAAAATCAGGATTAAATGCTTTTGAGCGATGCTTGCGGTCGCAAGTGGCAAGGTGAAGTGTATGATACTTGCAGAACCGGGCGATGAAGTTTTTATCCAAATCTATTTTCTTTTCGTGCTGCAAAAAAATCAAATCTTCGGCAACGGACATAGGAATACTGTCAAGTTCAAGATAGGTCTGCACTTTGTAAGTATGAACAATTTTTCTGAGAGCGTTTTCAGAAAATGCAACAGCCAGTGAATACGCTTCAAGAATTGTCATACTGCAAGAGCCTCTTTGCAGAACGAAAGGCATTCTGCCCCGTATTCTTGCAAGATTAAAGTTTCCATTGACAATCCGCGCTCCTCATACGCTCCGTACTTTGCGTGGAGCACCCTGTCAAGTTCGTACATGTCAAGCACGGGGCGACCCATTATGAAGGTCATGGCATTGTCAAGTTTCGGGCGATATTCATATCCGAAGAACCTTTGATATTGTACACCAAGCGAAAGGACATCCATATCAATGCCTCCCCGCGCCGCCGTGTGGCTGATGCCGGAACAAAGGCTTTGCCCTTGAAAGCACCTCTGAGTTGTCGATGAAACGCGCGAGCGTGTTTCTGTCTACGCCCATCATTTTACACACTTTTCTTTGCGCAAGCCCTTCGTCCACAAGATAGCGTTTGATTTCCTCGTCCTTGCCGTACAATTTGTGACATTCGGGGGATGTCTTTCTGCCTTTCGGTCTGCCGAGTACAACACCGTCCGCCCGCTTTCTTTGGAGTGCTTCTTTTGTCCTTCGGCTTATCATTTCCCGCTCGATTTCCGCGCTTATTCCGAATGCGAACGCAAGTACCTTTGACTGAATGTCGTTTCCGAGCGTGTAGCCGTCTTTTGCCGTCATCACGGTCACATTATTGTTTAGGCAATGTTCCAAGATTCTGAACACCATAAACAAAGAGCGTCCGAGCCTTGATATTTCCCCCGCAAGAAGGACATCGCCGGGCTTTAATTTTTCAAGAAGTCTGCCAAGTTCTCTTTTTTCTGGCTCTTTCGTCCCTGAGACACCCTCATCGTCGATGTACTCGTCGATTTTGAGACCGCGAGCGGTTGCAAGTGCCTCAACTCCGACCCGCTGATTCTGACCGTCTTGTTTTCCGGTCGATACTCGAAGATATGCGTAAACCATGCTATCACGGTATCACACGCGATTTGTTTTCAGGCTTTTCCAGAATCACCACCAAAGGAACCGCCGCTCTTTCTTCTCCGCAGCCGTAAAGCTGGGCGGCACATCCTCCGCGCACTCGCGCCACGCGCACACGCAGAGCATCGCCGCGCTCGCAGCGTCGCCGTGCCGCTTTCCCTTCATGTCGCGGTCGCTCGTCCGCACGGCGGGAATAGTGGGTATTCCGTTCTTCAGGACGACGATGGAAAAGTCAGCCTTGATTGTCTCGTCGTCCGGCACGGTGAAGTCAGCGCTCTCCATAAGTCCGTGCAAGTCCGTGCCGTACTTTGCGTACCATGCGTTTGTCTCCATCACCTGAATCGCCGCGCCTGGATGCCGTAGCATCGCGTGCTCGCTTATCTGCTGGCCGTTTCCGCGCGAGTCTATCGCGATTCCGCCGAGCTTCCCTCGCCCGTCAAGAAAATCCGTGAGCAAATCATTGAAGTATTGCTGCTGCTCGAACGGCGCGTTTTTCAGCTCCACGATGAGCCGCACAGAAAGTGAAGTCTTTTCGATTTCCTCAGCCACCCAGTAGGTCGTGAGGTCGCCCGACCGCCCGAAGTCGTTCCCGACATAAAGACGGCTCTCGAACACTCCGAGCAGCGGGCGCACTTCCTGATTGAAGAACTTCCGCACCTCGCGGTTTTTGTAGTCGTCGTCCTTGTGAAGGAAACTGTCCGAGCATTCAAGCCGGCGGATGTCGCAGTTCCCTTCGCTCGCCGTGGCGTGGTCAAGAAGCCCGCGCCCGAAATAACGGCTGCCAGAGGCGCGGGGGATTACATCAAGCTCCTCGTCGGGGTTGTCGCTGTAGATGCGGTACATCTTTTCGATAAATTCTTTGTCGGCTTCGGGAGTCCATTTCCGCCCCTGTTTCAGGCAGATTCGCTTGTACAAGCCCTGCGCCACCGCCTCGCGGAAAGTGATTCTGTGCAGAGACCACTCTGTCTCCTTTCCGCCCCGAATCGCCTTGATTAGATGGTTGAACGGGTTGTCCTCGCCGTTGTGGGTCGAGATCACCCGTATGCGACCGCCCCACATAACAAGGGCTTTTGCCGCCTGCAACACGCCCTCCAAGTCGTCAAAGAACGCCGCCTCGTCGATGACGTTCCCTGCTTGGAACGGAGCGAGCGCGACACGCCCGGAAGCCCCATGATTTCAGCGCCGGAAGCAAACACGATTCTGTAGGTCGTGATGCTCTTGTCCGGGTCGTCAAGCAGGGCTTCGTTCTCCTCAATCACCTCGCTCACCGCGTAGCCGAGTTTTTTCGCCCATTCGCCCGCGTCCTCGATGTACTGGCGGCAGTTGTCCTTGTTGAAGCTCATGTAATAGGTGTTGCTCCAGCCATGAGCCGGAGCAGCATTAAGAACCGAGTCCGCAGAGTCTACCCAGGAGATGCCGCACCGCCTGTTTTTCTCGATGATTTTGAGCGGGCTTTGGTCTTCAAGCCATTCCCTCTGGTACGGAAGCAGGAGTTCGAGCGAATTGCCGCTATTGCTCGCCGTCTTCATAAGTCACCTTCAGACCGAGAATCTTTGCCTTGACGAACTCGACGCGCTCATCGCTCCAGCCCGCTTTCTTTCCCTCGCTCTCAACGGTCTTGGCCGCCTCGAACAGGCCTTTCTTGTAGCCGCGCTCGTACTCCAGTTTGACCCGCGCGATTTTCGTCTGCGCATCAGAATTTCTTGCAATGGCTTTCAGCAGCTCTTCGGGGGTGAGCGTGGAGAAGTTCTCGAACTTGTTCACCTCTTCAAGCAATTTCGCCTGAACCATCTGAACGCTCGCCTCCGCGATGTTCAAGCCTGGTGTCTTGTCAAGCTCGCTCACGATTGCGACGGCTTTCTTCGCGCTGTCCTTGTAGGCCTTCATCTGCGCCGCCTGGTCAACGAGCGTGCGACCAACGCCGCTTTTCGAGATGTCGTAGCCTTCGGCTTTGAGCGTGTCCGTAATCTCCCTGTGGCTCATCTTGTCGTTGAAGTACATCGTGCAGATGCGCTCCACAAGCCCCTGCATCTCTATCTTGTTTCTCTTAGGCATTTTCAGCTACTCCTTTTTCCGTGAAAGCTCCTGCTTTATGTCGGCGATGTTCGACTTTATCCAGCCAAGGTCGGACGAGAGCGCGGTGCTTACTTTCAGGTTCTCCAGCTGAATCGCGTTCACTTTCGCGCCGAGCGCGTCAATGTCCTTCGCGTTCTCGTCGATGTCCTTGCGCATCTCCTTTTTCTCGGCATCGGACGCGCCCTTGTCCTGACCGTATTTCACGAAAATCAGGATAAAGCCGAGAATTGTGGCGCATCCGCTCACCACGCTCACGATTGATGCAAAAGTACCCATTTTTTTTACCTCACTTGGTAACGAAAATTACCGCTCCCTCAATGACGCTAATCAGGATGATAACACCCGTAGTCGCCCGCCAGAACCGCGCCGCTTTTTTCTGCCTCAGATAAGATTGATTCAATGCGGCGTATTCGCTCCTCAATTCGTCCAGCAGTCCGCGCAATGTCCTGGCTTGTTCCGCTAATTCTATCACCGACTTTTCCGAGTTCTCCAAGTCCTGTGATGCTTTCGTCAATTTCTGTTCGAGCAGACTGCACTTGTTCTGCCACTCCAGCGAGTCCGTCTGCAACAGCATCGACTGTGTTCTGAGCAGATTCAATTCGCTCCTCATGCCGCTCAGCTCTTGCCGAATCATCGTCCTTTGCTCGCTGGTAAGCACAACCGCGCCAGAATCCGATGCCCATGCACAGAAGCAGAACGCAAAGCAGCACAAGGACAGTAACGAGCGTTTTTTTAGCCGTGACATACAGTTCATGCATCCTTTCCCCCGGTGTCATCATCAGAGCCGGAAAGCCCGAATTTCTTGTCGAGCCAGATAGAAACGTACACGGGCGTAAACAGAATGACGAATATCCCGCCCGTAAAGGTAATTTCGCCAATGGAAAGCCCGAACTCCTTTCCGGGGAACAGCACCGGCACAAAGCCGCGCAGAAGCGAGAGCGCACCAATCCACACGATTGCGAACACGATGCCTTTTAACGAGGCCGACTTTGCTTTCATGCCTTTGCCCCCGGATTCTTCCGCACCAGATGCGCCATTTTGATGTCGCACCCGCAGAGCCTGATTTTTGCCGTAAAGTCTTCAAGCGGCATTTCGATGTCGTTCCCGTTATGGCTCGCATACTCCGTGCGGTAGTCGCCCCAGCTGTCGTCGATGATTAAGTGCGACACCTTTCCGTCATCGCCAGCCTTGTAGCCGACCGCCGCCACCACATGCCCGATTGTTCCTTTCCCTCCCGCCATGAATACGCCAGAAAGCACCGCCGCGCCGCCGTCTTGAATCGTCTGCACAATCTGTGAGAGCGTCCGCGACTCGCCCCAGTCCACCGCCGCGTCATTTTTTCCGATAACGCCACGCTCGCGCAGGTACAGGTTCGTGCCGTAGGCAAGCACCGGATGCCACTCGTTGGGCGCGTACCGTCCGATGGGGTCTGTCCTGCGCCAGAACGAATCCACCCGCGCGTCCGCAAGGATAAAATGCATGAGCGCGTCTTCCGGCTGGCTGTACGCCTCCGTCGCCAGCGCGTCCACCGCATACCCCGCCGCAAGCAGGGCGGCAATCATCGCCGTCACGTTGCACGCGCCGTTGGGCTTCAGCCTGTTGTTCCGCTGTGTGTAGTAGGGCTTATGTTCAGAATTATTTTTTGTCATACGCTATACTCCTCTGCAAAAAGAGTAGCAGACAAAAAAAATCCCCAGCGAGTGCTGGGGGGATATTAGCTTATATTATTAATATTTTTTGCCCGATTGCTTAGAAGTTCAAAATCTTGCAATATTTGTTCCCAAGAAGGGTGTTGATATTTTGATGAACGACACTGATAGAAATCATTCTTATCAAGAATTGTAAGAATTCCAAAGATTGAAGAAAGAGGTTCCGAGACTCCTTCATTAGGATTCTCATCCTTTATCAAGGTTTCAACAACTAAATGTCCAAGTTCGTGTGCTATTATTATTCGAATTTGCTTTTCATCAATTTCAGGATAATAAATAATATACAAATCGTTCCCGAAGTATTGCGCACAACCAAAATTAACATTAGCACCAGCTGGCATAGCAATACATTTAATTTGGAAACGGTCTTCTCCAATATGTTTACCAACCTTCTCTTCAACTGTTCGAATAACATGTGCTAGATACTGATATTTTATACCATCAGAAATATCTGCATACAAAGCATTCATTGATTGTACAGTTTCCGCTTTAGTGTTAAATTGCTTTGCAATTGCAGTGATTTTTTCATCATTTAGTTTATAATCAACCATGAAGAATTAACATCCTTTTTTATCCGAATTCACGCGAGCCATTTTCCAAGCTCCTATAAGGAACATTTGAACTGTTAGTTCGTATTTTTCTTCCAAGGCAATATCTTCGCCTTGTGAGAAAAAAGTCTTAGGATTTCCCATGCATTCATTCATACATTCAATCCTAAAGTCATAATCATTTGCTTCATATCGAGAAAAAGTATCTTCCAACAGAGCTCTTGTCTTACAGGCTGCAAGTGCACTGACCAAAACAGGTTTGGTTTCTGCTTTTTCCATCATTTTGCTTTTCTCCTACCGCGCTTTTGCGCAGATTTTACTCCTAGTGCCGAACTATTATTCGGTCTTATATATATTCCCTGCGGACAACGGGAATATCTTTTTGTATAGCAACCCCTTATTGCTACCACAATAGTATACCATATTTTCGGTATAATGCACATAAAAAATATATCATTTTTTATTACAATTCGTCTACATTTCAGAATCTCTGGAGCAGATATTATAATTCTTTTTTTGATATAGGTATTGACAAAATCAAACAACCATGCTATTATAAAATCATCAAGGGGAAATCCCAAGGAGGTGATTATGAGTGGCTAAAAAGAAAAAAAGATGGTCAAGAGCTGACAAACTCGCACTGATTGCAGTCGTGATTGGGTTTGTTCAGGTTGCCCTTGCCATCCTCGCACTGATGTTGTAAAACATCGGACAGGCTCTCGGAGAGAGTGCCTGTCCTTATGATAGATTTTTTTATAAGGAGATGTCAAGTTATGCTTAACCGCTTTGAAAAACTTATGGTAACATTCATCGTTCTTCAGTGCATAACAATTGCGCTGACCATTGTTTCGATAATAGTAAAAGTGAGGTAATATGCCAGAACAAAAAAAATCCAGCCACGGCGGAGCCCGAGAAGGTGCAGGACGACCAGCTTCTGGAGACCCTACAAAGAAATTCTCCATGGCTGCCAAAACATCAGAGTATGAACTTATCAGCCAAGCAGCAAAACAAGCCGGAAAAACCATAAGCCGCTACCTGGTAGATCTAGCCCTAAAAGACATCAACGCTTAGCACATCAGCCCCGCACCACTTGCGGGGTCTTTTTATCCTTACATCCCCAATCTCGACACAACCCCCCGCACAAGGTACAGCGCACGCAAATCCTCTTTTTTTACGTTGGTGTCGCCAGCGTAAGCAGGGTTAATAGACCTCAGAATAATGTATTCTTCCGTTTTGCCGGGGTGGACGGTTTTTACTACGCGCCAGGCGTTGGTGATTACCAGGTAGATTTCGCCCCAGAGAATCTGGTCGCAGGTTACGGCCTGGCTCACGGCAATGACGTCGCCGTTGGAGATTTTGGGCTCCATGCTCGAACCGTACACAGGAAAACACGCAATGCAGTCTTTGAAGCCTGGAATGGAAAGCACTCCCGCAGGCGTTTCTTCCTTAAGGTCCAGCGATTCTGCAATGTGCGCCATAACGTCTATGTCGTAGAAGGGAATGCCCGCCGCTTCTTCTCCGTCTTGAGGGATGATTTGTAGAGGAGCTGATTCTGTATCGGGATTACCTTCACCAGTAAGTAACCAGCGTGCATCAACATTGAATTTTGTAACAAGAGATTTCATCAACCCTTTTGGGGCTTCTCTTGAACCGTTTTCTACACTTGCGACAGTTGCAGTCGAAACTTCAAGTTTTTCTGCAAACTCTGCCTGTGTCATACCGTTCTTTTTACGGATATTTTTTAGTTGTTCTGATATTTCCATTAAAAATCCTTGACAGTAATTACAAATTGTAATCTTTTTGTTAAAATCCTCACATTTTGCTTGACAAATTACATAATGTAATTATAATTACAAATTGTGATAAGTTAACAAGTACACTTTCAAGTTTTTCTAGGGGAACAATGAAAATGTACAAATCAACTAATCAGTATATCGACAAAAAAGGAGGAAAAGAAGAGTGAAAAGCCAAAAGACAATGACTGATGAAGAGCTCAAAGAATTCATCGCTCAGAAAATTGCTGAAAAGAAAGCTGCTGCAATTGCTCGTGCCTCTAAGAAAATCACACCCGAACAGGGCTTGTACATCAAGTACAGATTGAAGTGCATGGGAACAACAAGTGCAGATATTGCATTTGAAGTTGGTTGCTCAAAACAGAATGTTTGCAACGTTCTTTCCGGCAAATCACACAGCCAGCGCATAGAACGTGCAGTTGCATCCCGCCTGGGCTACAAAAGCTGGAACGACATGGTAACCGAACTGAGGGCAATGCGGGAGATGGCGGCATGACAGATTTTGAGGATTTGAAATGTTTCTGCAAAGGGTGTGCTGAAATTACAAATGGATGCAGTGCGCGACGGATATTTGGCAACGGCGGAGAAGCTGAATCTTCGGTTTTCCTCTGTGAGCAGGCTCTTGCCAAAAAGTGCAGGTTCGGTGAGTTAATACATAAATCGTATTCTGCACTTCGCCAATGTACGCCCGAAGCAGTGCGGGATTTGTGTTATCAAGTAGTGAATCAGGCGTTAGACCAATCAAAAGTACCCGAAAGAATGTGCGATTCAGACGGAATAACTGCCGTTTTGTTACTGGCATCGCGGGCTTTTCTGGAGACTGCGCAAGCACTTGCTTACGCTTTGAATTCAAAAGGTATCCCTCAAGGATGGCTTGAAGTTCTTGAGCAATCGTTGTCTCGTACATGGTTCAATTGTGAGAATTGTAGTACGGAACGCTACGAGCGGTCAAGGGGAAAAAAACAGGTGAAGGCATGAGTGACCGGACGGAGGAATGCCGCAAGGCGCGCGTGCTGGAATCAATGGCGGGCGTGATAGCGGCGAACTGGGACGGCTATGCGCTCAAAGAGAACGTCCCCGGCTACGCGCAGGGAGGAAAGGGCATAGAGAGCGTGGGCATCTTCCGCAGGCACAGGCTGCTTGCAGTGCGCCTTGTGGACGCGGAGTGCGGCACGGAACAGCTGATGCGAGACATCGTGGGGGTGTTCCGCGCGGCGCGGGAGAAGGAGCGGAAGGCATGAGAGCGGATGATTTCGTGGATGCGGTGCAGGAGATGCGGGATTTGCAGAAGGCGTACTTCTCGACCAGAGATCCGTCACTGCTGCACCGGGCAAAGTTCGCTGAGCAGCACGTTGACAGGCTACTCAGTGAATACCATCAGGAAAACGGGCGACAGCCCGAACTATTTGGGAGGTGCTGATATGGGGATGTCAGCAGAAGAAAAACAGAGACTTGCGGCAAGAATGATGGTGAGGTTCCGGCACGAACCGCACTACGTGTTCTGGCGCAATGTATTCAAGCACCCGGGCGGTAAGGAGAAAACGATGGGGGCAAATCTGGCTGAACGGAAGGGAGCCGCCGTACATGTCAGGCACGGAGCAGCACGGCATGAGCGCCGACAAGTGTGTCCATGCGGCGGTCTGCCTGACCTATGACGCGCTCAGGAGCGCGGCGGCGGCATATTTCTGCGTGATGGACGCGCTCGGCTTCTCTGCCAGAGAGATGACCGCACAGCTGCACGTGCCGAACAAAAATGCCGGAGAGCACACGGCACTGCGCTTCCCGGCATCGGACAAGCACGACGGCAAACCCGCCGCGTGATTTCGCAACGAAAACATAGTAGCACAAGGAGAAAAAAATGGGAACACGCTACAAGCCAAGCATGGCAAAACTGGAGAGCCTCGAAGATGTGAACCTCGCATTGCGGGACATCGGACTGGCGGAAAAGGAACTTGAGGCAATCGACAACGAGGCGAACAAGCAGATTGCCGAAATCAAGACGACGACGGCGAAGCAGGGTGAGAAACTGCGCTCGCGGATTCAGGACTTGTCCTCAAAAATCGCCGCCTTCGCCGAATACAACAAGGCGGATTTGTTCAAGGACAATAAATCGGTAGAACTTTCCTTCGGCAAATTCGGCTGGAGAAAGACGACAAAAATCAGCGTAAAGAAAACCACTCTGGAACTGCTGAAAAAAATGAGCCTTTTCCAGTGCATCCGCACCAAGGAAGAGCCGGACAAGAACGCGATGGCAGAGCTTACCGACGAGGCCCTGCTGCAGGTGGATGCCGTCCGAAAGGTGACGGACGACTTCTTCTGCGAGGCGGACACCGAGGAAGTGAACAAGGATTTGCTCAAATCCGCAAGCTGATTTTATCCGGCGGGTGTTCGCTGGATGTCAGCACCCGCTGGCAAAGGAGTTTTTGAATGAACAGTCTAGTACAAAAAAACAGCACACTTACACCCGACCAGGCTTTTCCTTTCCGCCGCGAAATTGATTCGTGGGACATGAACAGCGCGGTACAGGCCCTCAGACCAAAAGTTGAACAGCTCAAGAGTGTAAGCCTGGATGTTGCCCGCGATCTTTGGATTGCACACGAAGCTCTTGCCCAGAGAGGAGGAGACCGCCGCAGTGAAGATGCTCAGACCTTCGGCTTCTGCGACTTCCTGGAGCTTGTAGGGCTTTCAAAAAAGACAGCCTATCTTTGGCTCAAGCTTTACGATGTAGCAAACGACAGAGTTCTTACACCAGAAGAATATGCGCTTGAAAATGCAAAGAGTGCAAATCCTGCTTTGCCACAAGTAGATGCAGAGTTTGAACATCTTATTGCACACGCAATGGCTACTGGAGAACGTCTTGCCGGCTGGACCAATGAGCACGAACGTGTTTACAAAATCCGCAAGGCAAATGAACGTGCTGCAGAACTTGCCCGTACCTGGGGAAAAAAGAAAATCAAGCTCAACTGGGGAGATGATGATTACTTTGCAAAAACTCTTCTTCACAACGGCAGACAGTACACTAAAATCAATCTTGAAAACCGCGACCAGTACGAAGCTCAGCTGAATATCTTTGGTGCTTTGTCAGATTTTCTTACAAGCATAGAAAATCCGGCAACACGCCTTGCAGCTGTATGCAACATCGGCTTACGTGTGCGCGAACTGGTAAACGAGATTGCAGAAACAGACAGAGAGCTTAATGCTTTTACGGGAGTTGATGAATGAGCGGAACTGTCAGAACCTTTGCACCTGTGACAGATAAAAAATATCCTCTGCGCGCCGCTGTGTATGATGCATTCCGCAAACGCAGTCCGCTTATCTCAAAGGCAAGAGCCTATGAGCAGATTGCAACGCAGTTCAACATTTCTGTTCCTACTGTTCAGCGTTATATCCGCAAAATGGAAAACGGTTCTATGTTTGCCCTTCCGGAAGGAAGACAGGGCCGCCACGTTTACGCCTGGGATGACGAAGCACTGAGTTTCTTTACAAACTTTATGCTTGCCGCTATTCAGCAGGTAGGCGGATGTACTGTGCGCAATGCTTACAACAACACAAAGGCAGAAGCTCAACGACAGGGCTGGCAGATTGGAAGCGAAGCAAGTGCATACGTTCACGCCCGAAACATCAGCCCCGCAATGAAGCTTCTTGCAAAAGGCGGTCAGCGTGCTTTGGATAATATGTTCTACATCAGCCGTGACCTTTCAAAACTGTTACCTTTCCAGCTGATAGTTGGAGACCAGCATATCTTTGACTTCTGGTGTCTTAATCCAAATGCAACCGGCAAAAAGGATATGTACATCAGAGCAGAATGTTATCTCTGGCTTGATATGGCAACACGACTTGTTTACGGAATCAGCTTTGATATTGCATACAATACCTACACCGTAACACGTGCCTTGCGAATGGGAATCAAACGATTCGGTAAGTTTGAAAGCACCTACAACGATAACGGTTCAAGCGAAAAATCACGTCTTGCAGACCAGATTGTAGAACGACTGCAGAACTACGGAGTACGTTTCCTGGATGAAGCTGATTTGTACCATGCCGACAATGGACGTTACATTGTCGAAGACACAGAGGGGCTTGTTGTAGACGTAGTGCCTACAAAAGCCGAATGGGAAAAGCAGCACCGCCGAATCTTTGCCCGTGTAAAGAACGCAAAGACAAAACCAATCGAACGATTCTTCAACACACTTGAACAGATTCTGCGCGATCAGTGCTTGCCGGGTCTCGTAAAGGGAATGGCTATTTCTGCTCCTGAAGAAGAACAGGCAACAAAACGTCTGGACTGGCAGAAACAGAACGGTTACATCCTCACTTACGATGAGTTCATCCATCAGGTTGTTAAGGCAATCGACATCTACGAAAACCGCGTTCATTCAACGCTCGGCTGTACACCCAAAGAAAAACTGGAAGAGTACAAGCGCGACGGCTGGATGCCTACTTTTATAGATCCTCGTGATGAAGCTTACCTTTTCATGGAAAGCACATTGCGCCAGGTAAAAGGCGACAGAATCGAACTGAACGGAACAGAGTACATTGGCCCAGACTTGACACAGGAAATGATTCTGCAGAACCGCGGAACCCTTGTTGCATACAACCGCCAGAAGATAGAAATCCGCTACGATCCGGAAAATCTTGACCTTGGTGTATTTGCAATTGAGCCTGGAACAAATCACGCAATTGCGCTCCGTCCTGTAAAGAAGATTGACATGCTTGATGAACAGGAAATGATTGAACAGCTCGAATGGAAAAAACGCAATATGCGCACCGTTCAGGAAGCGTTCAAAACTGCCACACAGAACAAGAACGTGCGAGTTCTTTCTGAGCCGCAGAAGTTCACAGAGCTTCACACTGCAGAAGAACTTGCAGAAAAAGCAATGCAGAATCAGCTTGAATACACAAAGCCGGAAACAGTAATTCCGACACCTGTTATAAAAAAAGCTGATGTGGAAAAAGAAGAAGAGCGTGAAATTCCGATGAGCGTAAACCGCAGGACAGAAGACTTTGCAACAGTACCGCAGAGCCTCAGCCGTCGCCAGCAAAGCATTTCTCAGGAAGACTTCCTCGAAACGCTTGCCGCAAGAATCGGAAATGAAAACGTTCTCCGCGCCCACGGAAAGCCGGTCTTCTATACCGACCGTGAACGCTACGAATACATTTTGAATCAGTTCTACTCAGGCGAACATTTAAGCCGCGAAGATTCTGATTTTAAGTTTGATTATGAAAGCAAAATGACACCCAACGAAGAAAATTATTTTGCCTCATACATCAAAGATAAATTTCACAGATAACACATAGGAGAAGAAATTATGGATTTAAGGAATTGGATTGAAAGCAACAAACTTTCCATGCAGGAAGCAGCCCGCATCATCGGTGTTGATAAATCACAGATTGTCAAAATCTGCCAGCATACATACCCCAACTGGCAGGACAAGGAAAATGAATACATCGAACGCCTCAAGAATGCGGGCTACACAAACAGTATACCACAAGGCATCATAATTGATACAGACGTACTGGTGCTTACTCCAAGCGTATCTCGTTTCAAAGCTCTTGCAGATGATTTGATTGCACCAGAAGGAACACTTTCAAGTTCAATCGGAATGGCAATTGGAACAGCAGAACGAGGAAAAACACACTCTGCAAAATGGTACGTTCAGGAAAATCAGAATGCCGCTTACGTTCTTTTTGTAGACGGCTCAACAAAAACTCAGCTCATGCGCGACATCTGCGAAGCTGTAGCACACACAAGACCACACAGCTTTGGAGAGTGTCTTACTATCCTGGAAGAATACTGCAAATACACAAGACGGCTTGTAATCATTGATGAGGCAGACAAGCTTCCAGTCCGCTACCTTGAGATTATCCGCGCCGTAAACGAACGATGCCAGCTTCCTTTCATGCTCGTAGGCGAGGAAGGATTAAAAACCAAGACAGACAGAATCCCACGCCTTAGAAGCAGAATCAGAAATCCTATTGTTCTTTTCGACCGCGCCCAGGCAGTAGACGTTGCCGCCTATTACCACGAAGCAGCCGGAATCGAAATCAACAAAGATACAGCCGACAGACTTGTGCGCCATGCCCAGGGAGGCTTCCGCTCAATCGTCAACGACTCAATCGCAATCAGTAAGATGGCCAAAGCTTCCGGCCTTGACACCATCACCGACAACATGCTCGACAAACTTTGCGCTGCTTAGGAGGAAGAAATGGATAACCGATCAAACAGAAGCCGCTTAATCAGCAAAATACACGCACAGAAAAACGCTGCAGGACTTGATGATGCAACCTACCGCCTCATCATTTCTGGAGCCAGCGGAAAGCAGAGCTGCACTGAATGTTCCATGAAGGAATTAAAACAGATCTTTGTAGACCTCAATTCCGTTTTGGAAAAACAGGGCAAGCAGACATTCCGCTATTATCCACGCTGGAAACAGCCAACAGTCAAAGATGCTGTAACCGCAAGAGCAAAGAAAATCCTTGGCGATGACTGGGAAAACCGCCTCAACAGCTTTACACAGACAAAGTTTTCAAAGGCAAAATACATCCTCTGCACAAACGCAGAATTGCTCAGCGTAATGGCATTCTTAACCAACGTTGAACGCAGGGCAGAGGATGTAAAGAAATGACAGAACTTTTTTCCATATCCGAGTTGCGTCAACCTCTCACAAAAGAAGAAAAGGAAGTTCTCATCCGGTGCATAATCCGAAATGCTCAAACCGGGCTCCAGTACATGTACGAAGTCCGTGAGGCAGCCGGTATGATGCACATATCATACGATGAGATTCAGACACTCCTTAACTTCTTCAAACTTGACTGCATAGTAATTCGCGATACAATCATTCGCATTCCTTGGTGGAGTCTGGCAGAGTACCTGATAGACCCTGCAGAAGATATGGAAATAGCGCTACAGGCATATTTAAAATCACTTCCACACAGAGAGTCGGAAGAAAAGAAAACTGCATAGGAGAAAAAATTGAAACAACTACAAATCGTTGACATGTTCTGCGGTGGTGGTGGAGAAAGCACAGGAATAACACAAGCCGCCAAGCAGTATCATTTTAACATCAAACTCAGTGCAATCAATCACTGGAAAAGAGCAATAGAAACTCACACGGCAAACTATCCTTTCGCTGAACACTATGAAGAACCGGTTCAGAATCTTGATCCAACAAAAGTTGTTCCTAGTGGAAAGCTTGACCTTCTCTGGGCTTCACCTGAATGCACACATCACTCGAATGCACGAGGAGGAAGACCAAGAAGCGACCAGAGCAGAGCTACGGCATGGGAAATCTGCAAATGGGCTCAGGAACTTTATATCGGCAGAATCATCATAGAGAATGTGCCGGAGTTTACTTCTTGGGGACCGCTCGACGAAAACGGAAAACCCGTTGCCGAAAAGAAAGGACAGGTGTTTGATTCATTCATCCGAGCCCTTGAATCTTTAGGCTATACCGTTGAGTGGAGAATCCTTTGTGCAGCTGATTATGGAGTACCTACAACCAGAAGAAGACTGTTTATCCAGGCCGCAAAAGGTAGTAAAAAAATCATCTGGCCGGAGCCAACTAATTCAGAAACAGGCGATAAACTTCCCAAATGGAAAGCCGCAAAAGACATCATAGACTGGTCAATTCCATGTCCTTCAATCAGGAACAGAAAGAAGCCTCTTGCACCTGCAACAATGAGAAGAATCGAATACGGAATCAAAAAATATTGGAAGGATTCTGCAGAACCTTTTCTTGTAATTCTCCGTGGATCCAGCACTGTGAGAAGCCTTGAAAAACCTCTTCCTACAGTTACAACATCCGGAGCACACTACGCATTGATTCAGCCAAAACCATTTCTGGTACGCTACAACGGAGGAGACGACAGAGTTCATTCAACAGACGAACCTGTTCCTACACTGGACACTTCAAACCGCTATGCAGTAGTCCAGCCATTCATTATGAGCATAGGTCAGACCAGTGCAAAAGACAGAAGCCGTTCAATCGACAAGCCTTTGCCAACAGTCTGCACAAAGCAGGAACATTGCCTTGTATCTCCAATCATCGTTGAATACTACGGCAACGGAAAAGCCCGCACTGTTGAAGAACCGCTTCCAACAGTTACCACAAAAGACCGTTTCGGCATCTTAATTCCTGATGGAATCGACATAGGTTTCAGAATGTTGCAGCCACACGAACTGGCAGCTGCAACCGGCTTTCCAAGTAACTACAAGTTTGCCGGAAACAAAAGCGAAGTCGTTAAACAAATCGGCAATGCAGTTCCACCAGGATTTGCAAATGCCCTGCTGTCAGCATATTTAGAAGAAATTGCATAAGGAGAAATAGCCCATGACATTGAAATTTATAAGCAGCGATGATTCAGAATCCGTAGAATGCAAAAGATCTTTGTTACGGAGAAATAATGGTTCTGTGCAAGTCAAGGAAGTTTTTTAATAACACAGGCTAAAATTGAGGGGAAAAATGAACATAATTAGCGATAACGACTTTGATGAAGATGCTGCAAGAGATTTTCTTATGGCATCATACGATGGAGTTGACCTACTTCCCGGTATGCCGGAGGAATTAACTGAAAATCTTGCCGCAATCATATTAAAAGTTTCTGAGCCTACAATCAAAAGAATGGTACAAGAAAGACAGATAGTTTTGAAAAAATCCGCAATACTGACATATATAAAACAAAAAATGATGGTCAATCGACCACTTAACTTGGAGAAGTAGATAAAAAAATAACCCAAATAGCCCCAGTATGCCCAAAATCAACCCATAAAAAACATTAGTTTTTATTATAATTTTACATCAAAATTTTTTGAAAGTGACACAAGGGGCCTGATACGCATAAAAAAAGGATGCATAAGGTAGTAAAAAAGATTGACTTAGTAAGTCTGGTAGAAAATGCCTTCATGGTGAATCAAGCTTCCTTGTGTTTCAAAAGGTTTTCTGCATATCGTTCTGCGCGTTCTTTATCTTTCATAGAAATCATCAGGAATTCTACGATTTGTTCCTTAGGGTAGTGGCGCTTGATCAGTTCTGCATGACACAAAAAGCGCAGGGCAACTGTAGAAGAAAGAATATCCAGTTCCGCAACAGCCAGTTTTTTCTCAATCATTCTGAGTGCAAGGGAAGAGTTGTTTTCCATCATTTGCTGCAGGTCGCCCAAAGTCTTCTTTTTGAGCCATTCCAGCTGGGGCAGATAATTTTCCGGGCTCTGAAAGGCGATTTCTGCTTCACAGATATTGCCGATGGTCTGGAGAAAGGACCGCATGTTCTTGCTGTTAGCCATGTATTCTTCAAGGGAAACTGAATCGATGAGGATATCTTTTGCATCGTCATTGATGATTTTCTTGTGGACGTCTTTTGTGTACTGGGCTACGCTGTCCCGGATGCGGACAAAATGTTCGTCAGCAATTTCCAGCAGACCTGCCAGGCGGAAAAAGTCGCGGCGGACGGCGGTGGGAATGCCATATTTTGTCTTATATCCCAGATCATGTTCCATTGTGGCCCAGATGTGCTGCATCATGGAACACATCTGTACTTCAAAGCGTTTGTTTTTTAATGATTCCGGATAGTCACTGTTTTTTTTGAGCGAGCAGATGTAATGCACGGAAAGGTAACCGAATGTATTTACTTCCAGATACTTGCGCTTGTCTATGGATTCATCCCAGTCTACGTCAAAATTGTGTTCAATCTGGGCAGCCAGTGTGTCTACTTCATCAGAAAAATAACAGATGACGCGGGTTCCCAGGATATCGGTAATATCATCAAGAGAAGTGTATTTGTCTCCCTTGCGTTCCAGTTTTCCTGCAAGACTGCTTTCTTCCTTAATGCGATGATTGATGTTGTAGACGCGAATACCGCAGGTATTTGCAATATTATTTAAGATTGAGACAACTATTTTCTCTAGATTTTCAAAATCAGCTTTAGAATTACGGTACTGCTCGATAATCATGCAGTCTTTTTCGGTCATGGATGCAGTATACCATATTTTAAAAACTTGTACAGAAGGTAAAGCCGTGGTAAAATTAAGCGGGTATTTATATGTTTGCAAAGTTATATGATGGCAGTACGCCTGCCGCTATTGCGATAATTTCAATTTCAATCATTCTTTTTGCAGGCTTTTTGATGACCCGCGTTACCAAGCGTCTGCGTCTGCCAAATGTTACGGCATATATCACGGCAGGTATTCTCATAGGCCCCTTCTGTCTTAATCTTGTTCCCCGTGAAATTATTCAGGGTGCTTCCTTCCTGTCTGATATTGCTCTGGCTTTTATTGCCTTCAGCACAGGAGAATTTTTTCGCGTCAATACACTTAAGAAAAACGGGGCAAAAGTAGTTGTCATCACATTACTGGAAGCCCTGCTTGCCTCTGCACTGGTTTTTGTCGTCACCTATATCATACTCGGCCTTGAACTTGCATTTTCCATCGTTCTTGCCGCCCTCGCATCTGCTACGGCACCTGCTTCCACCATGATGACAATCCGGCAGACGGGAGCCAAGGGCGATTTTGTAGAAACACTTCTGCAGGTTGTTGCCCTTGATAACATTGTGGCCCTGCTTTCATACGGCGTTGCAATTTCCGTTGCGGTACACTCCTATTCCGGGGCAGCATTTTCTGCCTGGGGCATTATTACACCCATGCTGACCAATGCCGGAGTTCTCCTGCTGGGAGGCGTATTCGGTGTGCTGATGACCCTGCTTCTTCGGCCAAAGACCCGCTCCACAGACAACCGCCTGATTATTTCCGTGGCCCTGCTTTTTGCCTTCTGCGGTGTGTGTACGGTTTTTGAAGTCTCTCCGCTTTTGGGATGTATGTCCATGGGTACGGTCTACATCAACATGACCGATGATGACAAACTCTTTAAACAGCTGGGATATTTCAGCCCGCCAATTCTTCTGATGTTCTTTGTGCGTTCCGGTATGTCTTTTGATTTGCATGCACTGGTCAATCCTTCCGGCTCTGTTGGTTCATCTCCGCTTTTGCTGATTGGTGTTTTGTATTTTATTGCGAGAATCGTGGGAAAATTTTCCGGTGCCTTTGGCGGCTGTCTGATTACAAAAAAGCCCCGGAATACGCGCAATTATCTTGGACTTGCCCTGATTCCTCAGGCGGGCGTTGCCATTGGTCTTGCGGAACTGGGTGCCCGAACATTACAGGGTGAAGCGGGTGCCGCACTCCTTACGGTAATCCTTGCTTCCAGTGTTCTCTATGAACTGATTGGTCCCGGTTGTGCAAAACTTGCCCTCTATCTGAGTAAGTCTTATTCCACAAAACTGGAAGATCTGGTCAATGTTGCAGAAACTGCGCCTGACGGCAAGGAAAAATCTCCGCTTGAGCTTTTGATAGAAAGAATACAAAAAATTCAAGAAGAACTGCCTGCCCATACGATAAATGAAGAAGAGGCTGCATTTAATGAAGCGGCGGAAAATCAGCGCTCCGCAATGTATGGCGGACAAAGAGAGAGCCTGGCGCAGTCGGTAAGAAGGAGGCTAAAATGAGCACATTTACAGATCCTATAGCACTTCTACTTGGAGAATGGTCTGTTGGACTGAACATTGGTTCCATCATAGTCCGTCTGGCAGCCTCACTTTTGCTTTCTGCTATTTTGGGCTGGGAACGCTCCAGCAAGCGACATTCAGCCGGCTTCCGCACCTTTATTCTGGTAACTGTTTCCGGAACGCTTGTGATGATTCTGGACATCTATCTGGAAACAATGTATCACAGTCATCTCTTTTTGCTGTCAGCGGCAGCCATTGTTTCTACAGCCCGCATAGCCACCCGCACCCTCTTTTTCAGTTCGCGAAATCAAATTATGGGTCTTACCACTTCCGTTGCTCTCTGGGCAAGCTGTATCATCGGCATGACACTTGGTGCGGGACTTTATACAATCACACTGGGCGCATTCTTTATGCTGCTCTTCTGTCTGTCTCACCTGCCGATTCTGGAATTTTATCTGAAAAACCGTTCCAATCATTTTGAAATTCATCTGGAACTGAAAAACAGCCTGAATCTGCAGAACTTTGTTACGACGCTCAGAAAACTGGGCCTCCGCATTGACGCCATCGAAATGAATCCGGCCTATGCAAATTCAGGTTTGAGCGTCTATTCAATCGCCATTTCAATCAGCAGCAATGAGCTGAAGCAGTATAAAACCCATAAGGAAATAATTGAAGCATTGCGTACACTGGACTACGTGTACCATATAGAAGAAATATAAAAATCGGAGAAAAAATGGTATCAATAAAGACAAAACTGATTACGCTGACAAGTGCGGGCATATTTTTTACGGCTATTTTGATAGGCGGGGTGACTATCTGGCGCCTTACAAATGTAACTGACCAGAACAGCAAAAACGCCCTGCAGCTCATGTGTGACAAAGAAAAAGACAAACTGGATTCTTCGCTGGGTTCAATCCGAAATTCCGTGGACAGCATGAAAGACGTTCTGCTCAGTTCCGTAGGAGATTTGCAAAAATTTTCAAAGGATAAGGCTTACCGGGAAAAACTGACAAAAGAATTCGAAGAATTGTTCTATACCATTGCCTACCGTACTTCAAGTGCCGTCTCTTATTATGTGCGCTATAACTCTGAGCTGATAGATGATGGAGCAAAAGGATTTTTGTGGACAAAGCGCAGTCGTTTTGCATCTTTTTCAGAAATGGAACTTACGGATATCAATAAGTATGATTCCTCTGATCTGGAACATGTCGGCTGGTATTATGTTCCTGTAAAAAACAGGCGGGCAACCTGGATGAAGCCCTATGAAAACAAAAATCTGAACATTTACATGGTTTCCTATGTCGTGCCGCTGTATGTGCGGGGCAAGTTGCTGGGAATTGTGGGTATGGATGCGGATTTTACCATCATCATTGACGAAATCAACAATATGAATGTCTTTAAGGATGGCTATGCCTATATCACTGATGACCAGGAAAAAATCATCTATCACAAGGACTATGTGCTTGGAACTGACGGCTATGAAACTGCAAAGGATATACAGGAAGTTTCTGCCACGATGAACAATGGCTGGCATGTGGTTGTAGCGGTTCCCAAAAAAGAATTGCATGCAGAGCGGGACAAAATGGTTTTGATTTCAATCGGCCTGGTTATCGTTATCGGAGCTCTCTTTATCATCATTACTTCGCAGCTGACCAATAAAATTGTTACCCCCCTCATAGAATTAAAAACAGCGACGGAGCGTGTTTCAGAGGGTGATTTTGAAGTAAAGCTTTCCAAGGTAAACAATGATGAAATCGGTATGCTTGCCGCTACATTCAAACGCACCTTAAGCTCTCTACCTGAATATCTCTACACAGATTCACTGACCGGGCTGCGAAATTATTCTGCCTACCGAAGGTTAGTCACACAGGTTGAAGAGCGCATGAGGTCGGATTCAAACCTGAAATTCGCTGTTGTAGAATGTGACATCAGTCAGCTTGCACAAACTAACGATAGTTATGGAACTGAAGTCGGAGACCAGATGCTTATGGCTTCTTCCAAGAAAATATGCAATATCTTTGCACACAGTCCTGTTTTCCGTATCGGAGATGATGAATTTGTCATTCTTCTTGAAAATTCTGATTACGAGAACAGAAGTGCATTGTTACACCGTCTGAATTCGGAAGCAATCCGCGTAAGTGTCCAGGACAAAGAAATAGAAGTACCCCTTGCACAGGGCATGAGCGAATACGAAAGCGGAAAAGACACAAACTTTATGGATGTCTTCAAGCGTGCGGATAATGCGATGATTGAACACAAGCGTCAGCTGAAAAACCGCATTCGTATTATATAGCGGTCTTGTCTCTGAATATTCCGGGAATTGTTTCCGTAAAAAAGCCTCTTACGCTCTTCCATGCCTCAAATACATTCCAGCCGTTATTTGCCACAACTACTACGGCAATGGCGGCTAATGCAATAATCAGCACACAGAAAATGACGCGCTTAAGGGGAAAACCTTTTTCTGCATAGGGGTCAAAGGTGTTGAGCCTTGAGCCTCTGGGGCGAACGGCTTTTTGCGTAAGTACGGCACCCAACGGCAGATTGATTTTTACATTGCCGTTTACTGCCCAGCCGCTTGCATCCAGAACGGGAGCAATATTGCGCTGACGCAGTTTGAGCCAGGCAAGAACCATGGACGGCAGGGAAATAAGCAGTACAATACCGATGATAAATACAGGTGGCATCCACCACTGGCGGGTAATGATACCCAGAATTGTTCCGATAACTGCAGCAAAACCAGAAAAGGCAACGCCCAGAGCCGCAATCGTTCCCACATCAAATTTCTTTGAGCTGGCGGCAGTAGTTGCGGCAAGGTCAGAAGGTTTGGCTACGCTGGCAGCCATTTTTGCATCCATTGCTTTTTCAGATTCAGCCGCTTTTTTTGCAATGCGTTCCTGAATCATGCGGGAAAGTTTTTTGTAGGGCTGCCAGAAGGCTTCTCGAATGCTGATGGGATTTTCCACGATTTTTGTGATTGTGGCATCCCAGTCTTTGCCCTCGCGGTCGTAGAAGAGACCATTGCGGCCGACAATCAGGTTGTCACGGTTGCCTGCGCTTACCAGGGCCGCAATCTGCATGCTTTTATTTTCACTGGGGCGCTTGCAGTCACAGTAGAGCAGATAGCACTGTGAAAGGGGTGCCATTGTCGCATGTTTTGCACTATCCAGTACGCGGAAACAGAGATCGCAGGAGCGTCCGTCAATGTAGAGACGACCACACTGAAAGGTTGCCCATACATCATCGTTAAGGGAATAAAAATCTTCAAAGGAAACATAATTGCGCAGCAAATCCACAAAATCCCTGCGGAGCAGCAGCATTTTGCGCAAATCAACGGTAGCAAGTGCAATGGGCGGATGCTTTTCTTCTTCATCCAGACGGGCGGCAATCAGCTGTTCAGCATCTGAAGAAAGAATTTCATCCACACGCTCAAAACTCAACGTTGCCACACCGTTTGCCGGACGGGCCGCATACCAAGCCATGTATGCACCAAAATCGTTTTCTATCTTTTTCCATTCGCTTTCGGTCAGGCTGTCTTTTGTTTCATCAAAGAGGGGAACAAGGACATTTTTCCGGAATGCTTCAATATCTGCCGCCCAGGCAGGATTGATTGCGCTTCCAAGGGGCAGGGCTTTTCCAGGCTCAATCAGTGCAAGGGGCAGGGCTGCCAGCTCTTCCTGAGTCAGTTCCGCCGCCGTAAAGCTTTCTTCTTCTTTTTTGCGCAGGGCAAGGGAAAGGTCGCCATTGTATGAAGCGAGTGAAGAGCGCAGGAAGTATTCGTTGATTTTATCTTTTACCTTCATGTAGGCAGAGGCAGCCGCATCCGTTCCCAATTTGAGGAAGAAAATGTCAGGAGCGTCTTTTTGTGCGCTTTCCCGCCAGTCTCTGATTGCACGTAAATCTGCAAAGAAAGATGTGTATTGTTCACGGGTAATGCCTTTTACGCCGCTTATGTCGTCGGAACCGCCTGTACAGGCTATAATGTCTTTTACAACAGCCGCAGTGGCTTCATCTTTTACCGCTTCTGCTGGCAGAACACCGTCTCCGTTGATTACATTTGGTGCAAAGAGTTTGTCGTTTACGGAAACATCATCCAGACAGATTTCAGCGGCATCGTCTTTTCCCAGAATGTGAAGGACAGATTTTGCAGAATCCAGGGGAGAATGACCGCAGGCAAAGTTCTGGCTGCTCAGTGCATCCAGCGGAATAGAAGTGCCCTTTGTCATAATGACTTCTGGCTTTGTAAAGTATGTTCTGATGAATTCTACAGCGTCCAGAATCTCTGAAACGCGGACACGACCATTATGATCAGTATCCAGAAGTGAAAGGGTTTCTTCGCTGAATTCCAGTCCCTTTACCGGACAAGCCAGGGCAACCCAAAGTTTCTGGTCAAGATTTTTCAGGTTAAGGATATCGTCAATAGATTCAATTTTAAGCTGAACCAGTCCTGCAGTTTTGATAAAATGCCAAGTGTGTTCTTTTGCCATTGTTTTCTCCAAAAACTAGTCGTCACGTTCTGTCAGGTAAATGAGCCAGTAGCCCATGCCGACCATGACTGAACCGCCAATAATATTTCCGATTGTAACGGGAAGCAGGTTTTTCAGCAGGAAAGAGCCCCAGTGCAATGCTTCGCTTGGAATATTGTAAACATGCTGGGCAAAAATGCCGGAGGGGATAAAATACATGTTTGCTACGGAGTGTTCAAATCCGCATACAACAAAGAGCAGAATGGGCAGGTAAAGACCCAGGATTTTTCCCATAATGTCGTCAGATGCAAAGGAAATCCACACGGCGATACAAACCATGAAGTTACAGAGGACGCCTTTGATGAGGGCATCAGTAAAAGAAATGTGGACTTTTGAAACTGCGGAATCAACAACAGCCTGAGCCAGAGCCCCGTCAAACAAAGTCAGTACGTGACCAAAATTGACCATTGCAGAAATGAAAACTGCACCAAAGAAGTTACCCAGATAAACCACCAGCCAGGTGCGGAGCATGGCGGACATATATGTGTTTTTGGAAAGAACAGAAATAAAAATCAGACAGTCGCCGGTAAACAATTCACCGCCGGCAATGATAATCATAACCAGACCGATTGGAAAAACCAGTGCACTCAAAAGCCGTCCGATGGCAGGCGTTTCAATACCGCAGGCAACAATCTGACTTGCCAGAGCGCCCAAAGCAATGTAGGCTCCCGCAAGAAAAGCAAGCAAAAACATCTTCCATGTGCGCTGGGTTGTTTTGCCATCACCAACCATGATGTAGATGTCAGCAATTTCCAAAGGTGTATTCATCAATAGTTCCCCCGCAGGCATACGAGTCTGCTTTTTATATATGATAGAAAAAAGTATAGCACAAAAGAGGTGAATTGACTAGTTACCCATGGCAAACGCGGCGGAAGCCCTTTTTATCTTCCTTACCGCTGTATGGTAATGCCTTTGCCGAGGCCTAGTTATCGTCGTCTACGCCAGACTGATTCCGATTGTAGACGAACAGCGAAATTCCTTGACCGTTCATCTTTCGTATGAGGGGAATTTCTTTGCTCTGGGGAAATGTCTCTTCCGCAATGTTCAGATAGTCGGCACATTTTTTTTCGTTGCCTTTTTCAAACCAATACTGGGAGATATAGATGCTGGAGATATATTTTTCTGAATTCGTTTTTGCACAGTCAAAGGCTTTGCTGTATTCTTCAAAGGCTCTTTCCTCACCGCCACCAAAAATCATGGGAGCGTACTGCCGCCACAGCCCCAGATTGATGTAGGCAAGGGCAAAATCGGGGTCTTCTTCCAGGGCGCGCTCATACAGACGGCGTACATGCATACCGTAACTGATGGTTGCCGCTATGGAACGCACCATGTAGCAGGAAGTTAAATCTCCTGTAAAAAGAAGCAGCCATTTATTTACCGGCTGTTTATCATGGGCAGTAAGCCAGCGTTCATTTTTCCTAAACTGTTCCTTAAAGAGTTCATTCAGTTCCGGGGATTTCGTCTCAGGGTCAAATTGATAGTGGCGGCGTTCCATCAGGTACAGGCTTTCCAGTATCAGTATTTCCTGTTCGTAATCAACAGCGATTTTCTGCAGCGTAGGAATCATTTCCTTTTCCAGAGTGGAGATTTTCTGCAGGGGACCTTCTGTTTCTTCTTCCAGACCCATAATGACATAGGGCTTCAGAATCATCGCAATTTTTTCTGCCGTATAGTCAGAGATTTTATCATAACAAAAAAGTGGTGCCGTCATAAAAGTCATCAGAATGAAAATGACAGGCAGACTGCGTGTTCTCATATATCTTTCCAAATATTCATTTTATCAAATAGTTACGTTTAAATCACTTGCTTTCTCATATTTTTCCATATATAATAAAATTGTGTCTACTCTGTATATTGTCGGAACGCCCATAGGGAATTTGGGTGATATCACTTTTCGTGCAATTGAGACTTTTAAGTCTGTTGATGTGATTGCGGCGGAAGATACCCGGCATACCCTGCAGCTTTTGACGCATTTTGAGATTAGAAAGCCCTTGGTTTCATGCCGTTCCCAGAATGAGGAAGCAGCAAGTGCCAAAATAATCAAAATGCTGGATGAGGGACAGACGGTAGCGTATGCAAGCGATGCAGGAACTCCGGGCATCAGTGATCCGGGAGCAATCCTGGCGGGACTTGCGCGTAAAGCGGGACACACAGTTGTTCCTGTTCCGGGACCAAGTGCATTTGCCGCTCTGGTAAGTGTAGCGGGCGCAGGCGGAAAGACCCTGATATTTGAAGGCTTCCTTTCACCCAAACCAGGACGCAGGCGTTCAAGGCTGAGAGAACTGCTTGCAACAGGAGATGCGTTCATTTTATACGAATCTCCTTTCAGAATTGCTAAACTTTTGTCGGATTTGGCCGATATTGATAATGAGCGTCGTGTAGTAGTTGGTCGCGAACTGACTAAACTGCACGAAGAGATTGTGGAAGGTACCGCAGCTGAAATGTGCGATGAATTCCTTTCCCGGGATAAAATCCTCGGAGAGTTCGCAATTTTCATTTCCGGTAACAAAAATGTTAAACTTTCTGAGGAAAGTGCCGATAATTAAACTGTAGAGGCAGGTTAGATATGATGAGCGTAGATAAAATCGGTGGTCTGAACCCACTTAACAACGTACAGAATACAAAACGCACAAGCAGTGCAGCAGCGTACAAGTCTGCTCCTGACTCAATCAGTGTTTCTGATGAAGCAAAGGAAGCGGCAAAAGTCTACTATATGAACCAGGTTGCTGCAGAGACTTCTGATGTCCGTGCAGATCTGGTAGCAGCACTCAAAGAAAAGATTAAGGATCCTAACTACCTTAGTCCTGCAGTAATCAATGCAACTGCAGAGCGCATCATGGCAAGCTATGGACTGTAATTGCAGCACTAGTGCGGTTACGTATTTTTAGTGACTTGGAAAAAGGCGGAAGATTGATTTCCGTCTTTTTTGTTTTAAATGCGAAAGCAAAACGGGGACTCGTACGAGCCCCCGTTTGTCTACTCCATATAGTATGTTTTGATTGGCGGGAAGCCGTTAAAGGCTACGCTGGCATAGGTGGATGTGTAAGCTCCGGTTGAAAGCCAGTAGAGTTTGTCTCCTGCTTTGAGGGAGAGGGGCAGTTTGTACTTGAAGTCTTCGTACATGATGTCTGCGCTGTCACAGGTGGGACCTGCCAGAATCACTTCACCTTCTTTTGCATCTTTGCAGTCTTTTGAGCTGATAACGGGATATTTGATGGATTCATCCAGTGTTTCTACAAGACCATTGAATTTGCCCGCATCCTGATAGACCCAGCGCTGCAGGGCGGTGTTGTTTTTGCGGCTCACCAGAACTACTTCGCTGGTAAGGATTCCGCAGTCGCCCACAAGGGAACGGCCCGGTTCCAGAATGATGTGGGGAATTTCATCACCAAAGTCATCATGGAGGTAGCGGGTAATTTCTGCGGCATAGGTGTGCAGGTCATTTGCGGCCTGAATATAATGTGCGGGGAAACCGCCACCCATGTTAATCATTGTCAGGCGGATTTCTTCTTCCTCTTCCAGTGCGGAAAAGAGATATTTTACTTTTGCAATAGCATCGTTCCAGGTACCGATATCGCGCTGCTGACTTCCCACATGAAAACTGATGCCATAGGGTGTGAGGCCCATATCCCTTGCCATGACAATCAAATCGTAGGCCATGTCCGGATGACAGCCGAATTTGCGGCTCAGGGGCCAGTCTGCAGAAGTTGTGTTTTCAATCAGGACGCGCACGTAGACCCGGCTTCCCGGTGCCTGTTCAGCAATGTTTTTCAAATCATCCTTGCTGTCGGTGGCAAACATGCGGACGCCTTTGTCATAAAAATACTTGATGTCCTTAGCTTTTTTTATGGTATTGCCGTAGGAAATGCGGTCCGGATGAATTCCGTGGGCGAGCACCGCGTCCAGTTCGTAGCGGGAGGCTATGTCAAAATTTGAGCCCAGTTCATCCAGCAGGCTGATGACAGGGTCGCCCGGATTTGACTTTACGGCGTAATACACCTGTGCGTAGGGAAATGCATCCCGCAGCTTGATGTAATTGAACTTGATTTGATGAAGATTGATTACGATGTTTGGAGTTTCAAGATTCTCCGAAAACTCAAGAAAACGATTCCACTCAGAATCAGAAATAAAGTCAGCACGATTGAACAAACCATACCACCTTATGAATAATCTCGATGCCAGATAGGAGTGCAAGGCATTTATGCGAACCGCATAGAGGGGATAATAATAAAAATCGGGCAAGTTTACTAGTCTATTTGAGAAAAAAATATGATTTTTTTGGCGTCAGACAGGCTTTTTTTTCTGCTTGCGTGAAAACCTAAAAGGCTTTATGCTAGAGATATGGCAGATTTTACCTTTCGAATTTCACCGAACATCGTGCTCGGTTCATATACCACCAGCCGTTTAGGCGAATTTGCATTGCAGTATGGCAAGCGTTTTATGCTGGTGCTCGACCCCATCCTAAAAGATGTAAAATCACATGAAAAAGTTCTGCAGTCCCTCAAGGACAGGGGCATAGAATTTTTTGTATTTGAGGAACTGGCAGAAGGCGCAACTACAAAAAGCATTCAGAAAGCACTGACCCTTGCCCGCCAGTCTCATGTTCAGGGAATTATAGGCGTTGGCGGAGGCCGTGCAATCAATGTAGCCCGTACCATTGCGGCAATTTACAATGAAACAGATGAAGTCTATGCATTTGCAGAGGGAAAAAGCATTTCTTCCCAGCCCCTTCCACTTATCTGCCTGCCGACAACCACCCGCGACCCCTTTGTATTTACAGATACCATACCCCTTACAGATTCACGGATTTCTCAGATAGCACTGATAAAGGCACAGAACAGTCTCTGTAAACTGGTTCTTTTTGATCCCAACATGACGGCCACTCTCAGTGCCAACCAGACAGAATCCATGACAATTGAATCTATGTGTCTGGCTACAGAAGCCTATCTTTCACAGAAGGCAAATTTCTTTAGCGATATGATTGCAGAAAAAGCGGTGGAGATTTTGGGTTATGCTACAGATGCCAACCGTTCCCTTACGATTACAACGCCTGCCGAAGAATTGCTGAGTCAGGGCGGCTGCATGGCTTCCCTTGCCAGTGCAACATCATCTATTGGTGTGGCATCACTTCTGGCTCTCTGCATTAACGCCCGCTACAGGACAAGCCGCTCTCTGGTGACGGCGATTTTGTTTCCCCACATCATTGAAGACTGTGCAAAATTCAAAAGCGATCGCGTTGCAAAACTGCTTCAGCTGCTTAATACTGCATCACAAAGCGGAAGTCCTGAAGAATGTGCAAAAGCCTTTGCAGATGATATCCGTCAGCGGCTTGCAAAAGCAAATCTGCCTGCCCGCTTAAAAGATTTGAATATTTCCATTGAACAGCTGGCACTGGCCGCAGAGGATGCAGGTAAACTGGATTACATCAATTCATTGCCGCGAAGCATGACCAGCGATGATTTGTTCTCACTGATAAAACAGGCATACTGATTTTTGAGCGCATGTTGCGGCGCGCTAATTGTGTGTAGATATGATTGAAATTGGCAAACTTGGACAACTGGAACCGGGGCAAAAGCGGCGTAAACTGGCGCTCACTTTTGGCGCGCTTGAACGCGATATTTGCGGTATTGCAGAAAAAGGCATGGAGTACAGCTACAAAATGCCCCGCGCCGACTATGTAAGACGACTTGCAGAAATTGTTGTCCGTGACCCTCAGATTTCCCCTCAGGCAGAGGAGCAGCTTAAGTCTCTTCTGGCAGAAAATCCCCTGGATGAAAAACGCACCTGTAACTGTGCCCGTAACACTCTTCTGACCATAATCGGCACATTTCCTGCAGAATGGGATTTAATCATTGCGCCGCACCAGTCTCCTCTGGATGAAGACGGTATGGTACGCCAGCGGGATTTTTTCCCGGGTGTCTGTGTCTATGCAGAAGATATTCGCTCGCCATTTAATCTGGGGTCTGTCTTCAGGACGGCAGAGGCAATGGGAGCGGAAAAAGTCTACATTTCACCCCTCTGTACCGATCCGGAACATCCTAAGGCACAGCGGGGCAGCATGGGTTGTATTGAGACGTTGGGTTATGAACGAAAAAGTCTGGATGAACTGCCCGCTGACCTGCCCGTATTCGTGCTGGAGACAGGCGGCACCCCAATAGAAGAATTTAAATTTCCTCAAAAGGGCATCTGCATTATCGGTTCGGAAGAACTGGGAGTCAGCCCAAAGGCTCTGGAGCGGGCCACATACGGCAGAGTGAGCATTCCTATGAAGGGCTTAAAAGCGTCTCTTAATGTAGGAGTCGCATTCGGTATTCTCATGCAAAAATGGGTGGAAGCGCTTACCGGTCAGGTTGAAGACTAGGCCTGTAAGATTAGCGGGAAGAAGAGCCGTTTGTGAAGGCTGAGGAAAGCCTGTCTGTAATCTTTGCTATCTGCTGTTCATTCTTTAAGCCAAAGAGCTTGAGTACATCGGAATCAAACTGATAGAAATCAACTTCGTGGTCAGCATAATGCACCATCATATCTGCCAGATATACAAGACTTGTCTGTTTGCGGACTTCCTGCGGGGCAAGATCCGGTTCGTGGTGATGGCGGATAACCTTGATGATGGTTTCCGGGAAATTCCATTTTTCTGCAATCAGCGCACCCAGGTCTCCGTGGTTTACACCGGCAACCAGTTTTTCAAAAGTGCTCATTGGAACGCCCTTGTCTGAACCGATTTTTTTGAGTTGTTCTTCCAGTTCAGGACGGGCTGTGTTGAAAATAACCTTACCCATGTCATGCAGAAGACCGCAGATGTATGCGTCTTCCAGAACTTCCCGTTCGTTAGCACAGAAGTTGCGGGCCAGATTGTATGAGAAGAAGGCAACTTTATGAGCATGAGCCCATAAGTTTTTTTTGCTTTCGGGAGCCAGTTTCTTGAGTTCGGCGAGGGAGCCGACAGAAAGCAGCAGATTGCGCACACCGCCGACACCAATCATCTTTACGGCATCTGTAATGCTGCGGCAGGGAGAAGCCAGCGCAAAAACAGCAGAATTAACCAGTTTGAGCAGATCGGTGGTAAGTGATACATCGCTTGAAATACTTGCGGCAATATCGCTCAGCTTTGAGTCCGGGTCGTTTGTCTGTTTTGTCAGGCGGATAATTGTATCCGGGAACTGAGGAAGGGCGTCGATAATTTTGACAAATTCGTGAGAAACAATCGCAATATTTTTCTGGGTAGTTTCGTTGAGCGGCAGAATGATACGGGTGATTGTTTCGCCATTTTCACAGATAATCTGAAAATTTTCTTCCGTAAGTCCGATTTTTTCCAGCATGAGAATCATGATGACCAGACCAAGACCGGCACCTTCGCTGTCATCAAGAATCTGTGAAAAAGCCTGGTCAGGCGAAGTGTACTGCTGGGCGCGGCTCAATTTGTCGTGCATGCGCTTGTATTCGGTAACAGTCAGTTCTGCATTGTTGCGCACTTCCACCTTGATTTTGCCGTTTCTGGTCTGCAGGACTAATTTTACATACAGACCGGCTTCTTTTTGCTTCTGCAGATAATAGTTGATGTTGTTCAGCGTGTGGGATTTAAAATCTTTCATGCCCTCTGCATAGTCAGCATCGTTATTGATGTCCAGATTTTTTTCACGGAAGTAGACGCGCTTGGTGTTTGCCTTTTTTGAGTTGGTCATCAGCTCGTTCAGACAGTAGGAAAGGTATTCAATCATCTGCTGCTGATTCAGTTCATTCAGAAAGGCTGCAAGAACGGAATTCATATAATCTTCCATTTCTTTTGGAAGTGTATATGTCGTAATAGTGAGCGGAATGCCGGCAGAAATTGCCCTTTTAATTTTTGTGATATCTACTGTAATCTTCTTTTTGTTATCTGCCATAAGCTGGTAAAAACTCGCTTTATAATTATATCATATTATAAGTGTTTTTGCATTAAATTCTTGTGGAATTACTGCGGATTTTTTGCTATTATTGGCATATGTTTGATGTTTTTCTGGCTGAATTGCTGATTTTATCCATGCTTGTTCTGCTTTCCCTGCGCATTTTTTTTACAAAGCGCGCCCGTATTGATGCAGCGGCAATTCTGGCTCCTACATCCTTTGTCTTTTCCCTGCTGGTTCTTTACATCTGGGGCGCGGACTCCATTACGCTGCTTCTCGTCCTGTTCACTTTTTTTGCCCTCATTATCAATGTTCGCTCCGTCATGCGTCTTTCTGCCCGGGTTGTGGTGGACTACTACAGTGCCCGATATGTTATCCCCATGATTTTGATTCTGCTTTTTTCTCTGGGCTTGATTACACTGCTGATTATTTTCAGGCCGGTGCGCTACTTTGGCAGAGATTTTGGCGTAACTAGAGAAAAAACAACGCTGACTGGTAATCTGACTACAGGACTTTACGAACGCACAACAGTTTTTGAACAATCGGGCATTACGGGAATGCTTTACACCTATGAAAAAATGCCTGCTGACTCTGATGAAAAATCAGAAAAAAAGAATGAAATTGTTCCCACGGTGATTTTTGTACCAAAATGTTCAGCCCAGGCCGTGCACTATGAGCCATATTTTTTAATGCTTGCCCAGAAAGGCTGCCGCGTCCTTTCCGCGGAATACAATGCCTTTGACCGTGAGCTTTTTGACCTTCCCCTGCTGAACAGCAGATTTTTCCGTCGTTTTTACACTCTCTGGCTCTGGTTTAAAGACCGGAAAGAATTTAATCGTACCATAGAGAAAGATACGGCTTATGCCCTGAAGACATACCGTGAGCTGGCAAAGATTGCCCTGAACCGCTATGGAAAGGACACACAAATTCTGTTTGCGGTAGAAGAGATTGGCATTGATGCCCTTAACGAACTGACTTCGGCATTTGCAGAAAACAGTCTTGGTTTTTATGCCCTTAACCGTCTGCCCGAATATACAACGACGAATTTTGGTTTTCTTGCCCAGACGGATGTACTTTTAGCCTATACCATGGGTATCTCCCGTGACAACAGTTTCTTTATTCCGCGCTATGTAGCGGCAAAGACTATGGAATCAATTGAGCAGGCAAAAAAACTGCTTGAACCGGTAGAAATCATCAAAACTGATGGCGAAGAAGGGGAAGAAAAATGACACTGACAGAACTGGATTCTTATTTTAATGCTTTCTTAAAGAAAGAAAATTTTTCAGCAGACCCTTCAAGAAACGGCATTCAGATTGCAAATTCTGCGCCGGATTCAAAAGAGATTACAAAAGTTGCCTTTGCGGTGGATGCGTGTGAAGCAACGGCAAAACAGGCGGCTCAGGCGGGCGCCCAGCTTTTGTTTGTACATCACGGACTTTTTTGGGGCGGCTGCGACACAATCACAGGCATTCACTACAAACGCATTAAGGCCTTTCTGGAAAATGACCTTGCCCTGTATGCAAGTCACATTCCTCTGGACGCAAATCCGGAAGTGGGCAACAACTACGGTATTGCTGCCCGCCTTGGTCTGGAAGATGTTCAGCCCTTTGGCTCCTGGCGCGGCATGACTCTGGGCGCCATCGGTATGCTGCCAAAAGCGCTCACCATTGATGAGCTGGAGCGCAAACTCTTTCCCAATGGAGAAAAAGCCGCGCATATCTTTCCCTTTGGCAAAAAAGAAATCCGCAAAGTAGCTGTCATCTCCGGCGGTGCGGGTGAGAATTTTGAACAGGCGGTGGCCGCAGGTGCGGATGCCTACATTACAGGCGAAGTGGGTCACGAAGAATATCATCCCATTGAAGAAAGCGGCATCAATGTGATTGCAGGCGGCCACTATCAGACAGAGACCGTCGGGGTAAATCTGGTTCGGGCCAGACTGGAAAAGGACTGTGGACTTGAGACAGTCTTTATTGACATTCCAACTAGACTATAACGTGTATTTCTTATAAAATAGAAAAATATGGCACCTAATACATATACCGTTGAGTTTAAGCCGGCTCAACCGAAAATCAAAAAGTATATTCCTTTACTTCTGGCTGTAATCGTTATTATTGCTGACCAGATTACCAAGGCTCTCGTTGTAAAAAACATTCCCCTTTATTCTGTGGGAGCATCATTTTTTGGAGATTTTCTTCGCATTGTGCATGTCTGCAACCCTGGCATTGCCTTTAGCATCGGACAGGGATGGTCTGTAGCAGTGCGGGGCATTCTCTTCCGTGCAATTCCCCTTATTGTGATTATTCTGGTAATCGGCGTCTATATCCGCAATGATGATTTTTCCCTGCTGCAGAGATGGTCAATTTCCGGCATTATCGGTGGCGGACTGGGCAATCTGATTGACCGCTTTTTCCGCACCGAAGGCGTAGTTGATTTTATCGACGTAAAATTCTATGGCCTCTTTGGACTTGACCGCTGGCCTACCTTTAACGTAGCCGATTCTGCTGTGGTGGTGTGCGGTATTCTCTTAATCATTTCATTTTTGATT
>ODAI011117425.1_pt1 | contig 59148 bp, 59 predicted proteins | sample 1539321 | NCBI WGS metagenome assembly ODAI01 (sample SAMN02144231, study PRJEB22623) | gut metagenome | biome: sheep rumen | host: Ovis aries | place: New Zealand | reverse complement strand
TTCTCAAATACATCACCAGAATTAAACCCAAACGCTCTAGTACAAAGTATGACTGATTCTTGCTCGTATTTCTCAATGTGGCGTGTCTTCGACACGCTGTGTAGTAGGGGTTTCGCTATCCCCACACTGCACTCCCGTTGGTCGCTTAGTATGGAGTTATTGAGATTCAGCCTCTTCGAGGCTGCTAAAAATCAGTCTTTTATCAAACTAGAGCCAACCCAAATCGGTCATTAGGTCGACATTTCAATCTATTTCACTTTTTTAGGTCTGTTTATGCCATCTCAGTATTTCTTTCGGCATCTTGTCCACATCCCTGTCTTGACGTAGCCCACTACGCTTGCGACAGTGACGCTGCCAATCTGCTCGGAACGAATACTAATCTGACACAAACCCTAATGACCGATTTGGGGTTTAACCCAAATTGGTCATTAGGTCGACATTTCAATCTATTTCACCTTTTTAGGTCTTTTTATGCCATCTCAGTATTTCTTTCGGCATCTTGTCCACATCCCTGTCTTGACGTAGCCCGCTACGCCTTCGCCAGCGATGTGACCAATCTGCTCGGAACAAATACTAATCTGACACAAACCCTAATGACCGATTTGGGCTAAAAGTGTACTGATATGGAACAAGATTCAAAAATTTATGTTGCTGGACATAGAGGTATGGTTGGTTCGGCTATCGTTAGGGAGTTGCACCGGCAGGGATATACTAATCTAGTTACCCGAACACATGCTGAGTTGGACCTTTGCAATCAGCAGGCGGTGAATGATTTTTTTGCTAAGGAGAAGCCTGAGTATGTCTTTTTGGCTGCGGCTAAAGTTGGAGGAATTGTAGCGAATCAGTCGGCACTGGCTGACTTTATGTATGACAATATGATTCTAGAGATGAATGTGATTCATGCTGCATGGAAGAACGGATGCAAGAAGTTGGAGTTTTTGGGCAGCAGCTGCATTTATCCCAGGATGGCTCCACAACCCATGAAGGAGAGTTGTTTGCTGACGGGTGAGTTGGAGAAAACGAATGAGGCGTATGCCTTGGCTAAGATTAGTGGGCTGAAATATTGTGAGTTCCTCAATAGGCAATATGGGACTGATTATATTAGTGTAATGCCGACTAATCTGTATGGTCCTAATGATAATTATCATCCAGAACATAGTCATGTGCTGCCTGCTCTGATTCGTCGGTTTCATGAGGCCAAGATGAATGGGCTGAAAGAAGTGACCTGCTGGGGGGACGGTTCGCCCTTGAGGGAATTTCTTTATGTGGATGATTTGGCTAATCTGTGTGTCTTTTTGATGAATAATTATAGTGGTAATGAGACTGTGAATGCTGGTACGGGCAAGGAGATTACTATCAAAGCACTTACTGAATTGGTGGCCAAGATAGTTGGATATGAGGGGGCAATCCTGTGGGATTTGACACGTCCGAATGGAACACCGCGCAAACTTTTAGATGTCAGCAAAGCAACTAGTTTGGGATGGACCTATAAAACTGAACTGGAAGATGGTATTAGACTTGCTTACCTAGATTTCTTAAATAACCCGATAAGAGCAGAAAGGTAGATCTTATAAGAGAGTGATATTACAGGAAAGACAGCCATGGGAGGTCCATGGCTGTCTTTCTTGTTTATATGTATCAAGTTGATGAGGTAAGCAGACATAATTATACCCAAATCGCACATTTGTCTTTAATATCCTTTTTCGCTTTTTTTGACTCATTATGCCATATCGGCATTCCTTTCGGCATCTTGTCTTGCCGTAGCTTTTAATTCTCCGCTTCGCTATCGAATGCATCGTAGAAGCTTTCCTTACACCTTCGCCAACGATGAGGACGGTCTGCTAGAGGCAAATACTATTCTAGTTTAAATCCTTAAGACCGATTTGGGTAAAAAATAGGAATAACCCTAGTTGTTTATTCCTTAACGAGAATTGCTTATTTAGATCAATTCCTTAATAGTTAAATGAAAAGAGGGTGTCCTAGACTTCTGGGGCACCCTCTTTTTTGCGAACAGGACTCATTAGTCGAAATCAGCTGCATTGACATCAATAGCTCTGATCCCACCCATGAAACCATCACCAGGAGTAGGGCCAGGAGTAGGAGTAACAGAACCAGAACCGGCAAAACCTTTTTCAACACGAGCGTTCATAACCTCAACCATAGGAGTCATGTAAGCTTTCTTTACGTTTTTCATTTTCTTTTTTTTAATACTTTTTGTTTGTTAATAAATATATTTACTAAACGGCTATAGAACAATATGATATGCTTACTTCATATCGCCTTAAGTCAATTGCAAAAGTACAAATAATTTTTGATATGACAAGTTTTTTTCAACGATTTTATCAACTTTTTTTCCACTTGTTGTTTATTTTATCTTTTGTGCATTTTTTCTTCTGCTTCTTTTTCTTTTTCGGACCATTCTATTTCGCTAATTTTTAATGCGTTGTCCATAATTTCTACGTTGGTTGGTCTTGGGTTCTGTTTCCAGCATTTCGATTCGTATTGGGCAACTGCAATTGGGTATTTTGATAGTAGGATTTGGTATTCCTTGGTCAAGTCTCTTTCGAAATCTTCTTGGTGGGAATAGAAGTCTTCTATCATGCCCCGCCATTTGTCTCCAAAACGAAATCTATAGCTGATCCCCCATATGCAACCGACGACCCATATGACGGCAATGGACATGTATGCGCCCCTTAAGAAGATAGTACGCTTTCTGAACCTGTAACCCCAGTCAAAGAGAACGGCCCCAAGGGAAGCTATGATGAGGAAGACTAAAAAGAACACTAATATCTTGAATAGATTACTTTTCCAAAATGATTTTTTTGCCATAAATTATTATTTTCAGAATGATGTGATACTAAGCTAATTGGTATATCTTCTCCATCAAGTGCCATTTGTCGGTTGAAGGGACATTGGGGTCGCAGCCTTGGAATTGTGCTACAAATGCCTCCCATTCTGCTTGACGAGGTAGTTCTGCCAGACGGGCCATATCGCGTTCCCATTCAAAGTCGTCCACTGTGTCGCAAATCATGAACAACTGATTCCCATAGCGGTAAATTTGCATGTCGAGAATGCCTACTTCTCGTTGTCCAGCCATTATTTCTGGCCATACTTGAGAGTGTGCCGCTACATATTTGTCAATTATCTCCTCGTTGGGAACAAGCGATAATGTCTGGCAGTATCTTTTCATATGTCTTATTCTTTAATTCTATAACGCGCACACTGCGGTATTATTGTTTTTAGGCTTTGTTTTTTGTCATTTTATTGTTTTTTTTCGCAACAGAGATACGCTCAATTTCTGTATATTTTGATGCTTAATACGTGCTTTTGGGGACTGGTTACAGTGCTGTTGTGTAAAAATATTCAGCTGAATATCAGAGAATAGTGTTTTTTTTGTAAAAAAATATTTGTCAATTGAGAAAAAAATAGTACTTTTGCACCCGCTTTTGAGAGATAAAGCAGTGCTTTCTGAAAGAAATGAAGGATTGTCCATTGGTGTAATGGTAGCACATCTGACTCTGGATCAGCCAGTCTAGGTTCGAGTCCTGGATGGACAACAAACGGCATTGATTATCAAATCAATGCCGTTTTTGTACCCAAAAAGTACCCATTTAAGGGTTATTTGCGCCGGTTCTTATACCATATATATAATAGAACATATAATAATTACTATTACGACTATGCACGGCCACCAAACGTACACTTTCTTTTCCACCTCCACAACCTTGGTGGCGGTTTCCGTCACCAAGGTTGTTTTATAAACAGTATCCGTGTTGAGGTGCCAGCGGTCAGTGTAGAACGTATCGTATACATACTTGGTACTGCCCTCTATCACCTCATAATGGGTGTGCCAGCGATCTACGGAATCGTGCACAACCTTATTCTGGTAGAGGGTATCCGTTATATACACCTTTTCTATTTCCCTGGGGGCTGAGCATCCGCCCAATGGCAGACACATTGCCACAATGGCCAACAGCACGGCAAACCATGCGAAAGCGGCCATAAGTTTATCTTTTGTTTCCTCTTTCATTTTCCAATAGTTTAGATGGTACGGAATTGTTGGTGCCGGCGCGCATTTCCCACGGCGGGCGCATCCATGTAACCTCGATTGTCACCTGCTCACCGCGCCTGATGGCGGCGCGGATCATGTCGGTTAATCCGTGCATATAGACGCGGCCGTCGGTGAGGCCACCCACAACGGTATTCTTACCAACCAAAATACAACCCTCTGTGTTGTCCTGGTTCTTTCCGTTATGGATAAGGATTCCTTCAAACGCCGGGACGTTCTCCAGCTTTGGCACAACCACGTTGTATTTGGTCCACCGATGGAGGCTGACGTGATAGATACCAATAGGTATGGCAGTCTGCCCGTACACCTTTAATTTCTTATTGCGCTCCAAGGTCAGGGACGCGGATAAGCTCCGGTCCTTATCCTCCAGCGTGTCGCAATAATATTTGCCGTCGACATAGAGTTTGCCGATGGTGTATTTTTCCTTCAAAAATTTACGAAAGAGATAGAGTTTCATATGCCAATAATTAGAGTGAATAAAGGTTTAACAAAGAAGTAATGCAGTACGCCACCAATGGCACCTCCAGCCATGGTGATGACGGCATCCATGACGGTGATAGCACCACCCCACTGTACATCTTTCACCTCTGAGGTGATAGCAGCGGCCACGGCGGCATCGAAGCCAAAGGCCAGACCAAAGCCAAAGCCACCGATGAAGTGCGCCCAGTTCTTATGGGTGCAAAGCCACTGCCATATCTTTTTAATCAGAGATTTCATTGTCACCTCCTTTTTCATCGTCACGCATCTGCTTGAATGCTTGCTGGACAGGGCACTCAGAGTTGGGATTGCGGGTGAGCAGCCGGCAGGTAAAGGTCATCATGATTACTTCGGTGTAACCTTGCACCTTCCCCTCTAATACGTTCATCCGTTCCTCAAATTTCTCTGCAAGCTCACGCCAATTATCCGAGGCCATTTTGTCAGCCTCAGCAGTCACTTTCTTTTTTTCCTGGCGAACCGTCAGGATTTTGGTAAGCCAGCCGCCGGCGAAAGCAGAACCAACAAGCGAGCAAATTAATTCTATGTTATTCATTTTTATTTATAGTTTCGATATTTAACAAATTGAAAAGTTTGAAAATTGCCGTGTGTGTGAAGAAAACTGGGGCGAGGGTGTGCGCTGAGTTTGAAAAATTTCAACCCACCCCCCCCCTATCAAATTTCGTTTTGAGTTGAATTGTAGTTAAATAACATTGTATCAATTATTTATGAGGTTAGAAAGGGACTTGTCACCACTGTCGAAGATGTTGACTGCCACGTCCTTTGCCATATTGCGCCACTCTTGCATGGTGTTATATGCAGCTACAATGTTAATATCTCGTTTCTCGAAGGTGCCAACGACGGCTGTTTTGAGGGCCGTAATGGTACGTGCTGACTTGACAGCAGCCACTAATCCCTCGATATCGAGTTCAGCAAGATAGTTATTCGTTATAGCTTCCATTTCATCCTGTGGATATCTGGCACGGATAATGGCATTGACTACACCATCGTGGGTGTATTGTCCTGGTTTTAATTCGACACGGTAGAATTCATATTTGTTTCCGGCTTCGTCTACGTCTGGCAGCTGCTCTACCTTGAAATTGATAAAGACGGTACAATACGAAAGGTTCTTTCCGTAGGGGTTGCCGCGTTCCACGATATTGGGGAACTCTGGGCTTCTGTGGTATTCCATAGTTTAGTTTTTGTTTAGTTTGTTTGAGTAATGTAATTGATGATAGGTTAGGGTTGATAGCAAATACATTCCACAGCTTCGAGGAATGCCGGAACATATCCTCTATCCTATGAAAGGATGAGGTATGTTGAGTAAACCCCAAATAACTATTTACTGTGGCCTGTAGGCTATCCAATTCGCCCCTGGTTATATTCTCACCGCACACCTTTTCAGCGTCCATTATAGCTCTCCGCATACTGCCATATGTACGATTGATTAGGTATGTTCTATGTGGCATTATCACACTGCCCACGAATATTACACCATGCCGTGCCGGCTGTATGTAAACTTTGTTCTTATGGAGGGTGAGGTGTAAGTGTTCATGTAGCCAGCTGGATGCCATTGTATGCACCTCCAATACGTCATGCTTGCATGGTAATACTACCACAAAATCATCGACAAATCTAATGTACTTACCTCCATGCTGACTGCAATATGCTATCATCACATCGTCGAAGTACGATAAATAGAAGTTTGCCAATATCTGTGACGTTATATTACCAATGGGCATACCTACGTTGTGTGGTGCATTGATAAGTATTTTTGATGGCTCCATGAGTGGCCACAAGTCAACACCTACCCTGTAACAGTTGAATTGGGGACGGTGGAAGATAGTAACCTCAGTGGCGTAAAGCAGATCTTCGAAGTCTTTACCGTGGTAGTGCTCCCTAATGAACGGCTCCAGCAGTTCCCAAAGGACATTTACATCTATACTCATGAAGAAGGATTTTATATCATATTTCCCAATCCATGCTTCCTTTGTATAGTTTTCGGTAACTTCCTCAATGTTTTTGGTAAGAGTGGTTACGGCCGCCAATGTGCCGTATTTGGGCCTGCAATTATACGATACGTTGCCCTGGGCCACAAAGCGTTCCTCGATAAATGGATTTATGCGCTGGATTATCCAATGCTGCACAATTCTATCTCGGAAGTCAGCGGCATAGACTTCTCGAAGTTTAGGTTTCGTAACAATAAACGCAGTACTTGGGCGTGGCTTGTATTCCCTGGCCTTGATTTCAGCGGCCAATGATACAATGTCATACTCAGCATTCATTCGGTACCTTGTAGTATGCTTACTTGTGTACTTATTTCGTAAACAATCATCGTAGGCGTTAAGCCAACCCACGACTTCCTCATCTTCTAATGCCGCCACGGCACGGGCATAGTTGTTGGTGTTGTACTTGTTGTTGTTGTTCAGGTTGCCCGCTCCAAAATTCATGTTCACCGCGTTATAGTAATTGTACTCACCACTGGACCGTAGCACACTCTCTGCTTTCTTCTTAACAAGCGATATAGGGTTGATCATGTCGCTTGTGGAGTGTCCATTCAATGATATGAGAAGTCCGTGTGTCATAGTCGTAACCATTTCATACTTTATCCTCTTTTGCCGTCGTTGCCTCCAGCTGTTTGGCTGTCTGGTTTCGCCACCCAGCCAATTGTCTGCCTAATTTCTCCATTTCGGTGAAATAATAGGTAAGCTGCTTGTTCGATATGATTCTGGCGGCACATTCCCCAGCCTTGACATCTTTACGACTGGACCATTGGTGCCACACACGAATAATCGACGCTGCCACATCGAGGTGGATTTTGATTAATCCTATTAATTCGATCCGGCTTCTTAGGTCGGGTTGATTTAACGCCATAGAGCAACTTACAAGCGCGTCAGTCAGGGCATCAATAAGTCGGCGCGACATTGCCGCAAAAATTGCTGTTTTTGGGGCTCTGAGGCTCATTTCGATAACCCAAAACATAATGTTTTCGATTGCTCTATATATTGATGATTGTTCAGTTTTCATAGCATTTCTAACGGGGTTGGCTCTTAAAAGCCAACCCCATAAAGATTAAAGTTTTAGAATGCCGCCACGGCACGGGCATAGTAGGCGGTGCTGTACTTGTTGAGGTTGTACAGGTTGCCCGCTCCAAAATTCATGTACACCGCGTTAGAGTAATTGCACTCACCACTGGACCAATAGACCTTGTTTGCCATTGTCCTAAACACGCCAGCGGATATGGGTGTTCTGAATATGGCCAAATCCTCAGTGGTTTGAGGTGCCACAATGTGATACCAATATATGCGTGCAAGCAAACCCCCAGTGGGAAGGAACCAGTTGTGTGCTTTGAACTTATCTGCCAGCGTTTCTCCGGTTGCCACTGTGGGCTGATATGCGTAGCAAACACTTGCAGCGGGATAGTATATTTGGGCATATTTCGTGTAATATGACGAATCAGAACCCTCGATATCTGCCACAATGGAACTGTTGATGAGGGCGGTAATTTTGGCGCGCAAATCTGCTAATTCTGTAGTTCCCTCACTGGCGGTGGGCACCGACAACTCGAAATCCTCAAACCCTACAGGCCTATTTTCACCCTCCAATAACTTATTTCGGTGAGCAATAATTTTGAGGGTTTTTGCAAATCCGCTGTTTACTAACTCACCAGCTTCGTACATTCTATTGCCGTCGCTATCCCTGGCGGTGAGTGCCACCAAGTTAGTATCAAGGGTGCGTTCATTAATATACGCGGCGTGGTTTACCTCATCAGGCAAGTAGTTGAAGCCGTCACCCTGGTAGGTGTTACCACCGGCTTTGAACCAGCCTGCATCAGTATAACCGTTGCCGGAACCATGTAAGTGGTCATTGGTACCGTCCCAAATTTGGTAACCGCCTCCCTCTAGACCGGTTCCATACACGTTGCGCATTTCCGCAATGTCGTACACGTTTCGGTTGTCTGGGTCTGTTTCATCATCAGCAAACATAAAGAGGTGCCATGTGATATTACCCTGATCATCTGTTACGGGGCGTAATGGGCTTGTTGTAGTATGGTTTGCGTGGCCATTGAGTGATATATCACTACCTACATACATACCCCACGGCATAGTTGTGGCATGGGCCGCAATGTCAGCACACGATACGCACAGCCTCTTTTGAGTGTCATTACTGTCACAATCCCCGTTTTCCCCGGTGTCACCAATCCAAAAGCAGATACCCACCACTGTACGTTCCGCGTCGAGCACGTCGGAATAGTCACCATCAGCGTACACATAGTCACCAATGGCGGCTGGACGGTCGTACAGGTACACCACGCGGGAACCCACAATGTTTGCGGTCCCATCCATGGGTACACAAGTAAACGTAATGGTGGCAGAATCTGCCTGGGTGGCCACCGTATCGACGGTCAGTACGCCTGTAACGGCGTTGATACTGCACACGGCGTGTTGGTGGCCACTAATGCCCCAACTGAACGCCTTGAACGTATTCGCGTAAATGCTGTTGAGGCCTGTAACGCGGTACTGGTAATTACCAGCCTCACGCGTGTACATCTTACCGCTAACGCCAACCGTTGTGAGCTCACGTTGGGTATATGTCACCAATAGCCCCTGGTAGTCGGAATCGGTGGAATCGTCAATGTTGCCAAACAACATAATCATGCCCATCTTGCGGGCAAACGTCATGGTGGGACGGCCCGTTTCCTCATAGGTTTTCATGGTACCCAGCAATTCGACGTTGCCGGCACCAATGCCAATGATATAGTCGAGCATGGCACCCGTGACGTTGTACCAGCCGGTGAGGTTTACATCGTCGTAGGTAATGGATTTGACGAGCAGGGAAGCCAACGGCGCGCTGGCGTTGAAGCAGCGGACCAAAAGGGCGTAGCTGTCAATGGGCGTTACCGCGTCGATGCTGATAGAGATAATATTGGCGTAGCTTTCGCAATCAAGCGTAGTGAGGGCGGGCAGATTCTGCAAGTTAATGGCCGTAATGGTGCCAGGGAGGTGTACTTCCGTCAGAGTGTTGGTTTGAGGTAGTACCACCTGAGTGTACGGCGTGCCGCGCAGATCGAGCACACGCAGACGGGTGAGGGCTGACAAATCCAACGTTGTTGTGGTAATGCTTGTGACATCACGCAACGTCAGCACCTCCAGATTGGGCGCGTCGATAATCACGGCGGGAGGCGGGAAAAGCATAACGCCTGACACGGGGGAACACTCAATCTTTTTCAGTCGATCACCCTTAATGGTAAGCACGGACGTGCTGCTGCAACGGAATGTGTTGAGGTTGCCCAATTCGGTGTAATAGTTGGTGCCCATCAGGGCGAATGGGCTATCACCGCCCACCTCCAAATTTTGCCAATTGAACGTATCCTCACCATCCGGCACCAACAGCCTGTGGGAATACTGGGCGTTACCGGAACCGCACAACGCTGACGGGTACACATAATAGTGGGATTTCAGCGCAAAGTTGTAAATACGCGTGCCGTTAAAGCCCGTGGTACGCGTCACCAATGCGCCGCCTTCCTCAGTACCGGGCGTGTCGTTTTCGTAGCCAAATGCGCCGTATTCTGCATAACCGCTGAGGAAGATAATACGACGTTTCACCCACTCTTTTTCACGCTCCAGCTGGTCACCCTGCGACTGTGTAATGGGGTCCACAGTGAGGGCTGAGAACTGCAACTGGGGCAATTCATAACGGCGTTGTGCAGTCTCATTGTATGCCACAGCCGGGAAATATTCCTGCGTGTTGAAGAAGTACTTTTGGAAGCAGCCAAAAGCGGTTTTTGGGATGCTTTCGCCAGCCATGGTTTTGTCACTGTTACCCACCAACGATGCCATCGTCTGAAATATCAGCTTCATCATCGAATAGAGGCCGTTGTTGCCATCATACGCGGCTTCAATGGCCAGCGTCAAACCGTTGTGCTGTCCTTGGAAATAGTATTCCGTTATCACCTCACCCGCAATGGTGTTTTGATAGCTGCTGTGTTCAGTGATATAGTACGGCTTGGTCTGATATCCCACGTTATCGGTTGGTAAAATGGTGTCGAGGTCATCTTGGTCCATTTCCATATTATTATTGACAGTGTCAACGTAATAGGTATTCTTTGAACCATTATCAGTACCAGCCACCAATTTGCGGAATCCATAGTGGAAAAGATTCGAGTTTTTGTTCAGAAAGATATTCTGATCAACATAGGTTTTAAAGAGCTGGGCACGCAAGGTGATAAAGAAAGCTGTTTTTTGGGCGTTGCTCATGCCGGCCAAATCGGTGGCAGCGTCGAGGCCGAATTCCTCCAGTAAGTTGAACCGCTGGTACGTTTCACCACTAACAATGCCCGTCCACACGTCTGATGCCAGGGCGGCAAAGCCATTGGCACCCGTGTGCGTAATAATGTCGTTGTTGGTCCACGTCACGCCGTTGTGCGTCATGCGCAAGCCAGCGGGCACGAATTGTTTTGTACCGATTCCCTCTTCGATACGCACAAGGTCGTAAGCCACCGTGCTGGTTCCCGTTCCCTGGGTAATCCAATATGCGGAATGAGTGTTGAAGCTCTGCCCGCCGGCAATGGCCGTGGCCAATGCCTCATTGAGGCTGTCGAGGGTGCCGTCCCAACATTCGATATCGGTATAACACAGGTAAATGAAGTTCCAGATACGACACCAACGGCGCACCTGCAATGCCGTGGGCAGTTCTTCACTATCAGTTTCGCCATAGTCGAAATCCAAGTGCTGCCCGCCAGCATAAACAAAACCCTCTCCCTCTGCGTCATAGGTGATTTTGCCGTCAGTGGTCCACGGCACGCGCATATCGGTGAGGTGCTGGTTGTTGTCCGCACCCTCAATCATCGACAGCACGCCGCTACCCTCGACACCGAATCCCCATGTGGGCTTATCAGCCTTACCGGGGCCAAAGGTCATTAAACCTTGGAAGATAGGTTCCTCGGCACCTTCAGGAAGCGTGAAGTAGAGGAAAGGTTTTTCTTTCACGCACACGCGCTGGCCACCGTCGAAGTCCACGGCCGTATCCGTCACGATTTGGCGGTACAGGTCGTTGTACAGTGCCGTTGCGCCCATCTTGTGCGACTGCATGGACGATGCGTAATTGATTTTACCCACCAACTTTTTGGCTTTTGCGTCCCCTTCCTCCAGGGCGTATTTGTAACCCGTGTAGTCGTTGGTGCCATCCTCTGACACGAAACGAGCCACCACGCCGGCTTCCCCTGAACCTTTCAATGATATATTCCAATGGGGGTATAACATGGCCGTGGTTCCCTGGCCCTTCATCGCGCCGCCGTAAAGGCTTCCGCTGTGGGCGGTGTCCCCATAGATGTGGATATCCAAACGGCCCTCGTTGTTGGTGCCCTTGTCGGAACTGTGGCCGTTGGACTTGTCAACGCCATATCCGTGCCACAAAATGGTGTTATACCCGGCTTCCTGGGCTTTGTAGAAATCAATGCCGTTGGTTCCCGTAATCTTGTTGCGCCGATAGAACAGTTTTTTGCCAGCTGACGTGGGAATACAGGATAGGCGGTTTTGGCGCACCTTTTCCTCAGTCAGGTGGTAGTTATCTTTGTACACGCGGATGCAGTAGATATCGATATCCGCTGCCGCCACCACGTCGTTGCCGGTGTCCCATGCGCCCTGTCCTATGCGGATAGAGGTTGCACCCACGGCCACGGGTTCCGCGCTGCTTCCTGACGGCGAAAAGATGTTTTCACGGTTGATGACACCATTGATATAATGCTTAACGGCATTCAACGTGTACTGCGTGCCATCGTCACCGCGCAACGTCTGGCCGGGAAACACGCTTGCAACCATGTGGGTTCTGACACCTTCCTGCCATGCCACGGAACAGCTTTCAAACGATGCGGATTCCGTGGTCATATACCAGCCCTCAATTGGTTTCATCATGAGGCCCACGGGCAAACCGCTGGCACGATACTGGCACATTTGGAAAATTGGGTCGCTTTCGTTGGTTACATTGCGGACCGCGAAGTCAACCTCTATGCTCAACTTGTGTGCAAGGCTATTTGCGTCGCTGAGGATGTCAGCGAAAGCGTCGTACATGATTTCGAGGGTTGCGCCCGCCGGGATACGGAAACACTTTTGCCCCTCGCTGTCAGTCACCCATCCGCTACCACCAACGCCGTTGACGGAATCCATAAACTGGATGCCGCTGATGTTGGCCGGCACCACGGAACCATCTTTGGCGTTATAGATGACTGCTTTGTCATCATCCTGGTTGCTTCTAACCTTAGGATTGAAATAAAAATCGTAACCGCTTTCCGGCGCGTAATTGATGCTGTTATCCACGCCCAAATAGTGGGAATACAGCCGTGTTGCGCCCTCAAAGATGCGCAAGTAGCAATCCAGCGGGAGTTCCTGGGCGGCTGCTTCAATCTCGATCGAGGCAGACAACGTGTATGGCACGCCGTTTTCCGCTCCCGTTTTCACCACACGCAGATATTCGTAGATGCTGTTTTCGTCTGTTACTTTAAATATCAAATCCGTTGGGCTATTGGGACTGTAAACAGTGTAACGGCACAACTGGGTGAGCTCATAGTTTACCGCCAACGTGGGCAGTTCCTGGACGGCCACATACGTTGAGGTGCACAGGTTTGCGTCAGGGATGATGATAACTTCAAGGGTGATAGTGTCAGTAACAATGGTCTGATTACCCACGGTGCACTCCAGCCATGCGGCCACTTTGTGCACGCCCTCCTGGGTGAAAAATCCGCGGTTGCTGACTAACGCTGATGTGGTCAGCGTGTAGGGGTTGGAGGTATATTGTTCCTCCGACGTGAAAGTCTTAGTTTGGGGCGTGGCCAACAATGCGTTGCCGGCGGTGTCGTAAAACTGGACGTATAACGTCTTATCAACGGCACCTCCCACATAGAATAGCATATCCATTTGGGAAGCTGCTATCTTTGGCGTGTCGTACCATTGTGCCACGGCCGTGTTGTTGGGCACCTCCAACGAAAGGTTGGCCACGATGACTTGTGCAAGCATGGTCCACGGTTCGAGGTTGGAAGTGTTGGTGATGCCCACCGTCAGGGTTTGGGAACCTGACTGCAACACGCTGGCCAAATCCACCTCCACCCATGTGTCACTGTTTTGTCCCACAGATTGGAAATTGCGGTCCACATAGCTGCCAATGGTCAACGTCACAATCTTGTGGGTTGCCTGGCCGGTAGCCACGCGGGTTTCGATGAATTGGACTTTGAGTTTGATATTTTTGTTTGCGGCCAAAATGCTGTCACCATCCGACAATTCGGTGTCCCCGTACATGAGGCGCAATTGTTGGTAGTATTCAGCGTCGCTGAACTGGATATTGATTTTACCCTCGCTGTCAGGGGTTAGCGTTTCGCCACCGTTCACCGATATGCCGTGCACGGCCCCCTGGCATTCCTCAACGGCTTCCACTAAGGTATTGGATTCCTCAGCGGACCATTTTTGCCCTTTTCTTTTCCCTTTTAAGGGTGTCAAATCTGTTGCCATAGTTTATTAAGATAAAGTGAAAGGAAATGTGTAAGTGAAAGCCCCGCTTTCGTCTGCTTCAGCTATGAGCTCATAGCCAACGTAGATTCTGATGAGGCTGTCGTTTTCATCAACCACCAAGTACAGGGTGGATTGGTCTTTTTCCGGCAATGCGTCGTATTCCCCTTGCGTCAGTCGCGGCTGGGGTGCTCTCCCGCCTCCCAGCACTTGCGCCACTATGGTGAATTCCACGCCACCGCATGACGGCTCGATGTCTGGAGTGGCTTTGCCTATCTCCAGCGTCACGCCACCGCCGCCGGTGCACACTTGGTCCCCACCGTTGCCGATCATGAATTCAACGCTGCCGGGTTCAACTGTGAATTCTGCCATTTTTAACCCTCCTGTGCTTGGTCTAACACCGCCATGCCGCTGTTGGTCAGCGTGAAGGTGCTTTTCTTGATAATGGAGTGCTTCTTCCCGTCCCCGTCAGTCCAGCGCATTTCGGCGGTGTACGGGCCTTCCTCCATGTCGTAGGTGTCAGTGTACGCAATGCTGAACAGCACTTTGTCGTTGCTGACGCTGCGGGTGGTTGCAATCAATTGTTCTGCTGTTTCGGATGACGGCACCACGTCATCGCGGTATACTATCATTTCGCTGGCCATTTCAGTAGTGAAAACGCCGTCTCCAGAATCGCTGGCGTAGATGAGGATATCTTCGCCCTTGTGAAAAAAATTCTTGTTTGCCATGATTACTGATATTTGGTGACTGTGAATAAATTACCCTCCACTTCAACCTTATATGTGTAACCCTCTTCGATTGCGGTAGTGTTGCACTTGCATTCCGCTGGAATGGTCATGACGAATGAGGCCCCGGCGGTGAAGTAGAGGAAGGAATGCTGAGTGTCTGACAGCTTGGTGCTGTCGCTGGCTGAGTACGACAACCCGGAAACCTGCAATGAGGTGAGGTTTTCAAGGAATCTATACACCATGGCAGGTTTCAACGCCTCGATCACGCCGGCATCCCCTGACAACTTCACGCTACCCATGGCTTTGAACACGCCACTGCCACCGTTGAGGTCAGTCACCGATGTGGGCACCGTCAGGTCGATGGTGGTGTTGCCGGCGGCATCCGCGCTGAAGGTGCCAATGGTGGTGCCGTTCTTTTTGATGGTTAGTACTCCCGTGCCGGGCGTGGTTATGTTACCGATGGCCGCCACCATGGCATTGGTCAGGTTGTTGTCAGTATGCACGTAGCTGGCATCCACAACCAAACCCGCCGTGGCCAGCACCTGCGTAACAATGGCCGTTATTTGGTCTGCTGTCAGCGTGCCGGACATTTGCCCAGCGGCCGCCACGATATCCCAGTAGGTGGTATTGGTGGGTACATTCCCGGTTGTGGTTTGCTTCGCAACGTAGGAACTCCCGTTGTAATACACGATGTCAAGGTAGTTGTATTCGGTTTCGGCCGTATAGTTGCCCTTGAATTTGGGCAAAATGCGCCCTAAATTATAACTTCTATTAGGCATTTTGATTAAGTATTAAGTTTCCGTTTTCGTCAATTTCCACTGTCACGTTGTCAGTGGGTATGGCCACCATGGCATATATGCCGTCATCGGTGAACATGGGCTCAAATTTCACGCACGCCTCCGACTTCTTATCGATAGATTCGTCCAACGTGCCGTAATCCCTATCCGTGTCGAAGTTGCTGATAACTTCCTGACGGTCGTAATAGGTGTTATTGGGGTACGTGTACCCGCGCCATCCGTCACCGCGGGGGCCGGCTGTGGGGTTATATTCCGTTGTTCCCAGGTTAATGCCCGTGGCTTTGTCGTAGTACTTGGTGGTTATCTCTGGCACATTGCTGCTGACAACCTTATCCAACAGGGTTATTTTGGCCTCGTCGTACTCAAAATCCAACTCCATGCTGTCAACAACGAATACCTTACCCGCCATCTGCGTGGGCCACACTATCCGGCTCCATGGGCGCACGCCATGGTGGTAGTGGATGGTGGTTGATACCGATATGTGGGCATCATGGTATTGGTTGTATTTGTTGGCCAGCCGGTGCACCTCTGGACTGCCACATATTCCCGTGGCAATGTTGGTTAGGTTCCTCAGCTGCCAATATATGCCGTCAAGGTAGGTTTGAAAGATGTACCCTTTGGAGTTGTTGAGGTAGTTACTGCTGAGGCGTGCCGTTTCCTCGTTTTTGGCCACGATTTCGTTGTCATCGAACACCACCGACAGGCACGTGTCGTATTCTTCTGCCAATTCGTCATCGGACCTGCTGACTGTGGCCATCGATAAACCGCTGATGAATATACACACCGTCTGCGATCCGTTAGTTTCGCGCGCATTGTGCCTGTAGAAATCCACGGTGAGTGTCATAATTTCGTCGCTCCCGGTGATATCGTCAGGCAGTGGGATAACCAGCCCGCCACCGTCACAGTTGGTGTCCTGGAACCCGCGTGCGCGGTCAAATTTCTGCTTGTCGAAATTGTCGCTGTTACCGATGGGCAATTCTGCGTAACCGGGGTAGGTATTCCACATATACGGCCGCCACTCAGTCGAATTCAGGCTGGTGGGGTGGAAGTAGAGGGTACGCCCGCTGTAGGTTACAATCTTTACGCGCGCCCTCATATATGCGTTTGTCGCGGTGAACTCCTCGTCATCCTCATCGTCCACCATGCCCACGGGAAATAGTCCACGGTAAAACGTCACGTCACCTTTGAGGGCCACGCCATCAGCGCGTTTCCTCACCATGGTGTCAGACAATTTCAGTAAGGGCAAATGGTCGGACGTTCCGCTGCTGCCATAATGGCACCATAGCATAATGCCGGATTTCTTACCCGTCGTTACGTTCTCCCCGTCAATGGTGCTTTCAAAGCGGGCACCATGCACAATGCAACTCCCGCTGAAATCCTCCATGAAGTCGTTAGCAATCAACGGGCTCGAAAAGCTGTTGTAACTTCTTTCCGTGTGGCTGCTATTGTCCCAGCAGTAGTTTTTGATTTTGCCGTCCATGGCCGCCAACATACCGCCTATGCAACGGCTGGCGGGTGTACCCTGCCATGCTTGCGGTGGTATCACCCACACTTTGGCCGTCATCAGCTCTCCATCCTTGATGTCAGGCAGCAATGTGTCCGGCACCTTTTCGTTGGTGGTAAGCGTCATTTTGTTGTAGACTTCTTCCACGCTGATATTCGTATCCACCCCTTTGAAAGTATCTTTCCCCAGCGTCACGGGGTAGCTACGCAACGCCGTGCCCACATGGTTATAATAGCCCTCGTTGGGCAGTCCAAAATACCCCCTGGAGGCGCGGACCAACTCATAATGGTAGTAGTAGTTGAAGCCAGCGGCCACGGCATCGTACTGGATGACGTACAGGCTGTCCCCATACGCCACCATGGTGCACCCAATGGCCGCCATCAGCTCCGACAGTATGGGCAGTAGGTAGTCGTATGTTTTTTCGCTCTCATCATAGAAATTCTGCGGGTTGAAGATCAACCGCCGCAAGCTGGAGGTGAGCACCGTATCCGGCACGTAAACCGCCGTCGGAAAGTACAGGTGCGTGTACACCCCCAGCCGCTTGACGGCTGCTTGTAAGAATTCCATGAAAGATTGATAAGATTCGTTTTCTACGATTTGGCAGTACTGGAGGGTGGAAAGTGCATCCTGGCACTCCAGCTCGAATTCCTGACGCGTCAGAGTGTAACGCTGATTGTACACATTGGGCGTGGCAAATCCTACCCATTCTACAGTGTACAGGGCGCGGTCCAAATCCTTGAAGGTATAGCCCCACCACGCGTCATTTTCGCTGGTTTGAATGCTCACGGGACGGATTCCGCAATCCCGCTCCCCGTTGGAGGTGTCGACGTAACGGCCGTTTTTCAGCACCACGTTATTGTTCCTTTTCAGCAATGCCACCATCACACGGCGGCTGCTGTTGGCGAACAAATTCTCATTCAATCCGGCCATCATGAAACGCACCGTTGCCGTCGAACACTTATAAGGCTTGTACACATTGCCCGCCTCCCCCTCATACTTCACCACGAATGGGCGTGCACACATGGTCAGTTCCGTGCCCTCGGTGGGGATATCTTGCTGGCCGCTATAGACGTTGAATAGGTAGTTGTACCCGTCACCATCCCCAAAATCGGTGATGATCTCCACTTTGTACTGCTGGCCTAAGGGGTCCACCGAAGTGTCAATGCTCCGAAAGTATCCGTAATACATCATAGCACCCTCCCTGCTTTGCGGTTGTGATTATCAAGGGTACCCACAAGGTCGGAACCGGATATCCTGAATACAACCTCGCCCGTGCCCGTAGAACCGCCAACGGCCAATCCGTTAAGCATCTGCCATAGGTGGGTTTGTTCACGCTCATTCAGTATCATTTCACCCTTGTTGACGCGTGCCAGGTTATAATCCCCAATGGTGGTATTCCCGCCCACGATACCGCCGTTTGCGAATGCACCTAACGATTTCATCTGCGCGATGACGGCGGCCACCTGGGCAATACCTCCAGCGGCAAATCCAGCCCATGCCAGCGGGCCCAATTCAGCAGCTTCAGCCGTAGCCGTGGCGTAACCTTTCAGCATGGTGGCAATGGCTTGTCCCATAATGGCTGTGGCAGACATGGCCGTGCTGTCAAACGCGCTTCCAAGGTCCCCCACGGCTCCAGACAGCGTGCCCAATATACCGGCCACGTTGGTGAGGTTTTCCGACATGGTGGGGTACAGTCTGTTGGCTGTATCCAATACCGCCTCCAGCGACGTTTCCCACCTTTCCGTGGCATCGGTAACGCCTGCTATTTGGGGCACGAAATCCTCCACGGCGTTGCCAATGCTGGGCAGCATCTGCCACTGTAGGAACAGGTCTTTGTCAGGGAAGTCGGCCGGATAGGTGGGCGCGGCCGTTTTCTTACCTCCACCGCCTCCACGCGTCATGGAACCGGCGCGGCGTTCTATCTGGCTGGCACGGTCCATCCATGTGAGGCCCGCGTTTGCGTAGTCAAATAGCTGCTTGAATTTATCCGTGTCGAGGATAGAACCAATGGTTTTCCAGAATTCATATTGGGCTTTTTGGTTGGGACCGCCTGCAAAGAATTTCTCCCAGATAATCACGTCGCTGTCATCAGACGTGACGGCTCGTTCCGTGGGCGCATACTTTTTCATTTGCGCCTCCCAATCAATGGTGCCGTTACCGGCTCCAATAATGTACTTGAAAAGTTTGTCACGGCTGATCGGCGCGCTCATCAGGGCTCGGAATTCGTCGAGGATTGCTTGCTGCACCTTGTTGGCACCCGTGGCCATGGACCGCGCAATGTCGCGGATTTCACCGGTCAGTCGCTTTACCTCGTTTTCTTCCTCAGCGGTAATGCTGCCTTGTGAGGCTTTCTTTGCCCGCAATTCGTTGATTCTGGATTCGCGCCAACGCAATTCATAGTCGTTGACTGTCGACGCGGTGCCGTAGTTATCCAGCTCACGGGCGGTCTGCTTTGCCGTCTCTACGATATCGTGGAGTTTTCGGTTGAAGGCGTCGAGGGTTCCCGTGGTGAGTGAACGCACAAAGCCGTCTATGGCTCCCGTGGCTCCAGCCATGGCTACCGCCACCTTATCCCCCAGGATATCGTTTTCTTTGAGTGCTTTGTTGAATACTCCCAGCGCGCCACCTGCCAGCCCTAATGCGGGAATCAGTTTACCAAGTCCGCCTTTCACAAAGTCACCAATCTGCCCTTTGGCTTTGCTGACTTGCTTTTCGTACTGGTAAACCTGACTGGCACTTCGTCTGAGTGCATTATCATGCTGCGAGGTGTCGGCCGTTAGTTTTGTTCTGTAATCGTTCATAAACTTTTTTTGATTAATTCAGCGTTGCGCCGTAGTCGTTTGATGTCATCGTCAGTTACTTGCTGAACTTCTTTGCCGGCATCCTCCCACGGGAAAGCCATTATGTCGCGCGGCTTAATTTTTTTCGTTGAAAAGAGGCTGTAAATTGCCCCCATTGTGGCGCGCGTCTGCTCCCACGCGTTACGGTCGGTATACAGCAGCCCGTCGATGAGGCTTGGAACCTCCCACGGCTGCATCCTATCCATAAAGTATTCGTAACTGACGATGTGGAATTCGTATACAAGTAGTCTTAACGCATCCGTTACTCCTTTTTTTTTGCATCGTCTTTGACTTCATCAGCGGGCGCATCGTCTTTACGTCGCAAAGATTGGTTGCGCGTTTCGACTTCCTGTAACCATTTCATGAAGTTGGTGAGCTCATCGGTGTTCTCATCAAGCCATGCAATGAATCCTTTGAGGTCGATATTGAGGTCAGGCGCACAAGCCATAACCACGCTGTAGAAGTAATAAAGGGTATCCGTGACAGTCTCCAGGCTGAAACGGCGGCCCGTCATTTCCTCGAAGATGATACACGCACGAAAGGTCATGCGCAAGGTAACGGTGGTATCTTTTATCTTTATCTCCATGGTATTCTAAAATTTAACGGGGTGACGTTTGCCACCCCGTCATATTTAGTGCTTCTTACTCACCGGGTTGCTCTTCGACAACAACGTGCGAGAGGGCACCGGTGCCAGTGAGGGTGACAGAATAGGTGGCTTTCTCACCGCTGGGCGCATTGGCGTTCAGGCTGGTGATGTAGGCGGTACCACGGTACTGGTGTTTGCCAGCCGTGGTGGTGGGGGTGTAGTGCTCAGCGTCACCGTCAGCAACAATGACGTTGGCAGCCTCAGCTTTGGGGCAAAAAACAACCTCAATGGGAGTTTTCGCAACCATGGCATCGAACAGGAACGCGTGTTCCTCAGCCGCCATCAGGTTGTCGGAAGTGATTTCCCAGCCAAGTTTGTTTACCTCGTTGCCCTTCCATTGGCCGTGATCCTTGCTGTTGGTATCGGCAACGTCAGCCGATATCGAAAGCTGGTGACTGGTTGCGTATGCCAGGGAACGATAAGTGTTGTTATCGCTGACGAACAGTTGCAAATCATCACCGGGTACAATTTGTTTGGGTGTGTAGTTAGGCATTTTATTACTTATTAGATAGTTACTACAATTGTTTGGATAAAGGTTTCATCTATCCATTCCTCGCTAAAACTCTCAAATACGGGCGTGTAGGTCACACCGCCCACCACACCTATGCGGGTGAGGTAGTGGATGGCTTGGTCTACAAGCGTCAATCCCTCTGCATGGTTGGCCGTCACTATCTGCACCTCAAAGGTGGGCATCATCTGCGTGGGGCCGTCCTTGGTAGTCTCCACTGTCATGCTCTGGCGGCGGTACACGATGTAGGGATATGTTGTCCCCTGACTTGCTACCATGGGAAATACACGGTCGTTGATTCCGTCAATACGGCGCAATGCACCGCGTAATACTTGTGTTATAGATTCGATGGATAACATTTATTTGAATCGTTTTGCGTTGGTTTTTTGGATAGCTTTTGCCATGGCCGCATCCATAATAGAATCATACTGACTTTCCCATACCTGATTGGCAGTCCTAAAAAACCACAGGGGGGCAATCCGGCCACGGTGGTGATGTCCCGTGCGGGTGTAACGCTCCCTGGTTCCCTTTTCAAAGAACCGCAGACGGTAAGTACCGCTGCCCGTGGCGCGGGTACCCATAATGTGTACTTTCGTACTCATTTCCCCTTTTTTGGTTTCTATGATCTTGGACCGCTTCACGGCATCCAGCATGGTGTCATCGAACCTCGGATTGCGGTTCCTGGCAGCGGGCAGCATGGCACGCACGTTGCGCTTGGTGCCGGAACGTAGCTGATTGGCCGCGTTGGTTATCCCACCACGCAGTGCTTGTCGCATTTCCTTTTGGCTGAAGTCAAGGAACTGCTGATACACTTCTCCGATGTTGGTTTCCATACCCGCTTTCGGCATAACTCTATTCGTTTACTTGGTCGATTTCAAGTCGTAGGCACTGTTGCTGGCGGTCATCCTCAATGCTGAGGATTCGATAATGGGTGCCGTTCCAACAGATGATGTCGTTGTCTCCGATATCGTGGTACCGGCGTATCTCTATCGTCCTGTGGGTGGGGCTCCATACCTCGCCGTTTTCAGTGGTACGCGTGCGGCGGTTGGTCAAAATTCTCGCCTTAGTGGTGTACTTCAGTTTCAATTCCGTCACCTGCTCACCCGTGGTGCCCAGGGTGAGTTCAGGTGTCAGAATCGTTATTTGCTCAGTCAACAAACCTGCTCTCATAACTAAATTTCGTTTTCGTTGTTGGAATAATCAGTATAGAGGGCAATAAGGTAGTCGTAGCTGCGGGGCACCGTTGTGGGCGTTGCGCCGTATGCCACGCTTTCCCTGTTGTTGTACAGGTCAGCAATATAGATAAGCATAGCTTGAACTATCGCCGCCGGAATATCGCCCGACGCATCCTGAAGGTCCGAAAGGTAGCGGTGGATGGAATGTTGCATTACGTCCTGTGCCACACCAATCAGATGGTTCAGGTAGGTATCATCACCGGGGTAGCCGGCATCAATATTCAAATGCTGCTTTACAAGTTCCAGCGTAATGTAAGCCATGATTTTCTATATTGTGTGTTATTACTCAGCGGAAACGGTGCCAAACTTCAGCGCGCCGTCAAGCAGCAGCTTGGCATCGCACCAGAAATTGACGATGAGGCGGGTTTGGGCCGCGTGTGCCAGGGTGGCGGCATCGACGGTGAAGTCAATAGCACCCCACTGGCCAATCTTCAGCTGGCTCCAGTCACCATAGGCAAAGTGGTTGGCCAGCACGTTGGCGGAATCGAGGGCGGGGGTACCGTCCATTTCGCCGTTGGCATACACCATACCGGTGGCGTTGGTTCCCTTGATCATGCTGCGGAAAGCAGATTTCGCAGCGGGGCTGAGGGCGTATTTCTTAGCACCCCAGGCTTTGCCGTCGAGCAGGGCTTCGAGGGCACAAAGGTCTGCGAAACTGTCAACCACGGTGTGGGAACCACTGGCCAGATAGAACAGGCCGGCGGGCTGGGTGGTGCTGCCAGCAGCGTTGCCTAGCAGGGTGCTTTCCAGCTTGGCCATGATGGCATCGACGATGGAACGGCGGATGAAGGCTTCCACGCCGGCGGAATCCTGACGCAGCAACTGGTTGCTCAGGATAACCATTGCGGCCAGACGTTTGGGGGAAAGAACCTTGCTGCTGAAAGTGGGGGTCTGCTCGTTCACGGCGACAATCTCACTCTCCCAGGAAGCAGTCACGTTGGTGCCAACGGGCATCTGAACGTCACCTACCAGGCCGGGGAGGAAATCAGCACCCAGCTGGGTGAGGATGGAACGGTTGCGGATTTCGCCCACAACGTCGAGCAGGTCAGTGGCCACAACGTCGGAACCCTCGGTACCAACGGTGATGGTGCGTTCCTCGGTGACACTGGGCAGCTGAAAACCGCCGCCAGCGGTGGCAATGCCGTTTTTGGCAAATTCTGCACGGCCGGCTTCGAGGACGGCGCGGAGTTCTTCAGAAGCCTCAACATGGGAAGGGTCGGAAGCGTAGCGGATAGCCTGAACCAGGCTGAAAGGTTTTTTCTTCATCTCTTTTTCTTGTTTGGAGTTGTTGTTGTTTTGAATGTTGATTGATTTTGCTTTTTCGAGGTCAGCTTCCAGCTGGCGCTGTTCCTCATTCAGGGTAGCGATTTCCCGCTTAATAGAATCCATGCGCTGACTTTCGGTTTCGCTGAGCATACGAACATCAGTACGCGCTTTGGCGGTCATGGCCTTTGCTTCCTCTTTGAGTGCGGCAATGGCCTCTTTGATTTGAACGGACGTTTTCTTCATAGGCTATGAAAATTGCTAAAGGTTGTCGATTTCCTTGTCGATGGCATCCATGGCGGCCTCCACTTCCTCATCCTTTGCCACCATTTGCTCACCGCGTGCGCTGACGCTGGTAGTGGGATATGCGGCGTGGGTGACAATGGAACAGTCGTACAGGCCGGCAATGGTGAAAACTTCGCGTTTCAAGCCGTCATCTTCACGGTGCCAATAGTCTGCGTTGTCATCATCCCAGTCAAGGGAGAAAGCAAAACTGCATTCGTCTAGGTTGCCACTGCGCACGTCGTGCAGTAGTTGGTTGCCCAATTCGGTTTCCGGCGCATCGAAACTGAAGTACAGGCCGGCGGCTTTCAGTTCCAGTTCCAGGGTGCCTTTGCCCTCCTTATGGCGGGCCAGCATTTTGTTTTCATCGTGGTTGATACACATAACCACGTCCGACTTGTCGATAAGGTCCTGAGAGATAGCACCGGCATGGATGATTTCTTTAAAACCTCCCAAATCCCGGCTCCATTCCTCAAAGCGCACCGCGTAACCCTCCACTCTACGGCCCTCGCTTGCGGCTCTCAGTTCCGTTTTGACACTGCGGAATTCTCGTTTTTCCTGTTTACTCATTTTGTAAATTTTTAGGGTTGTTATTATTATCACCCTCAGCGGTCCCACCCGCCTGGGTGTTGCCATCGTCTTTCTTACCGCCCTTATCGTTACCCTCATCGTTGCCGGCCACCTTGTTTTGGTTGGCATCACTGAACGGGATACGGATATCGTCACCACCTTTCACGGGCTCATATCCCAGCTGTTGGCGCGCCTCGTTGATGGTAAGAATACCGTTGGTGCACAGTTGGGTGTAGTACGACGATTCCGCGGCCTTGTCAGCACGCAACAGGCACGATTCGTCCAAACATACACGGCGGCCCTTATCGCGGGAGGTAAGCAGTTTTTTGGTGAATTCTGCCTCAATCATGGCGGTGTAGGGCATCAGCGTGCGCACCACGAATTCGTTTTGGGCAGTCTCAAAGTTGCTGAAGGTGGCACCGGTGTTACAGCCCACCAACACGGGATTGATACCAAACAGGCGGCAAACCTCCAAGGTGTTCTGCTGTCTGCTTTCCACCATTTGGCTGTCGTTGGGTTTGCTGCTGACGGGCTGGAAGTCCATATTGCCACCCAGCACGGCAATACCGCCACCCTTGGTGGTATAGGTGTCTTTCCACGTTTCCTTGATATCCGCGCGCTGCTTTTCGTTGATGGCTGAGTGTACGGCAATGATACCGTTGATATTGCAGTTGTTGTCGAAGTATGCGCGGGCAGCATCATCGGTGGCGCGGGCCAGCCCAATGGCTTTGCTTCCTATCTTGTCTGCACCCTGGCCGTTGATTCCGTCATAGCTCATGAACTTTAAATGGACCATGTCCATGGGGTCAATCAATCCGGTACCAACGTCCACGCATTCGTATGCCAGCTTGTTGATGGTGGGCACGTAGTAGATGGACACATGGGTGCTTTCCAGCCAACGCAAGCCAACCACGTGGCCGTCGGAGGCGCGCTCAATGTGCATGAAGCCGTTGCCGTTAAGTAGCGTGCTCTGCATCAGTTGGTGCATAAGTTCGTACTTGGTCAGCAGGTTGGTGGGATCCTCAAATACCTCATCCAACGCGTGCGCCACCTGCTTGCGCTTTTTGTCGAGCACCTCGATGGGCATCTGGGCAATGCTTCCGGATATCATTTCCACGCATCTGTAGAAGGTGGGGATATCCAATCCGTGCTGATTTCTCAGCAGTTGCCCCCAGGTCAGGGCCACACCGCCACTGGCGGGCACCACCGGGGTGTCGTTGGTGACGGCACGCCGATTGGCGTTGCGCACTCTTTCGATGTTAAGTCCAAACAATTTCATATCAAATTCCTATTGAATAATGGGGTGCTGTCAGGTAGCCGCCCAGGGCTTCTACCATGGCAATTACACCGTCAATTTTGTAGTTTTCACTGTTTGCTTTCACGGGCTTGCAGTTCTCGTTGTAGTCGACTTTCAACGTGGCATTCTGGAAGCACCACCGCGTAATGGGGTTGTTATCAATCTCGCATTGGGCATTCTTTATCAGTCGCTCAATCTCTTTGGTGCCACGGTTGAAGTTGCCCAGTCCCTGACTAAAGGGTGTCATATAGAATCCTTCCTCAGTCATTTTGATTACCCACTGAGAGGCGTTATATGTGTCGTAGAATACATTCTCAATCACAATGCCCATGTCACGGAATCGGCATAGGTCGTTTGCTATGAAGTCGTAATCCGTCACGTTGCCGGGGCACACCACCAGCTGGCCGTTGTGGTACCATTCGCGGTAACGCTCCATGTTGAAGCCACGGCGCAAGCAGTCGCTGGGGATGTAGTAACGCGTGTAGAATTGGTGGTTTTTGCCCTCATCGTCGACGTGCAGCAGACTAACAGCCGTCAAGTCGCTGACGGCTGCCAGGTCCACGCCCACTACCACGTTTTGGTCAACCCATTGCGCCGGATCTACGGGCTTCATCACGCCCAACATATTGCTGTCAGGTATCCACACGTCAAAGGTCTGGGACCAAATATTGAAATTCTTGGTCAGAATATTGGAGGTGAGGGCAGTATTGTTTTCGGAACTCTGCACTTGCTCCCGCAAGTAGCTTTCGCGCACCGAAACGCCCAGGTTGGGGTTGGCTTTTATCCACACCTCTGGGTCCCTGTAATCGTCTCCCTCGTCCAAACTGAATATGAGGCTGAATTGGCTGTCATCGGTTTTGTTGCCGTACAGCACGTCCAAGCAGTTCTGCCTGTAGTTGTAGCAGAAACTATCCATATTCAGGCCGGCGGTGGTAATCAACACGGCCAGCGGGTTGACACGTGCTGCTTGTGAGGTTTTCAGCACGTTGTAAAGTTGGTCATCTTTCGCCTCATGGACTTCATCCTGGACGAACATATATGCGTTGTAACCATCCAGCGTATTGGTGTCGCTGGCCAGCACTTGAATGGCAGATTTTTGTTTGTCAAACTGGATGTTGTCACGGTACCGCTTGAAATACTTACCGCGCGGGTCGATATTCTCACAGTAGTTGGCCGCCATCTTGTACAAGATCTTAGCTTGCTTATGGCTGTTGGCCACCACGTCAACCTCGCTTTCGTATTCCCCGTCTGCCATCATCATGTACAGCGAAAACAAACTGATGAGGGTTGATTTGCCGTTTTTACGCGCCACTTCGATATAGACGTTGTGAATGACGCGCTCATCGGTGCCGACATGGTACCAGCCAAAAACGTTGTAGATGATGAACAGCTGCCAGGGCTGGAGGTCGACTTCCAATTTGGGGTTGGTGCCATGGGTGATGTTGTACATGAAGTGCACCACGCGCTCCACCTTATCCTCTCTGAAATCGTATTCCGGACGCTCAAACCACGATAAATACCTCTTAACGGCTGCTTTTACGTAAGCACCCGCCACAATGCTGCCAGTTTCCACTGCCATGGCATATTTCAGGTATTTTGCACTTACTTTCATTCTGGAAACTCCATTTCGTATTGTTTGCGACTGTTGCCGGTCAGTCTATCCATAAAATCGTCGCTGTCATCCTCCGGGGTCTGCTTGATCTTGGAACTATCCCACGGACTGATTCCAAGTTTTTGCGCCAGGGCATTAATGGTGCTGGTTTCGTCCTTAATTATACCCATCAGCGGGTTTTTGCGGCCGTTGGGCATCAGTATGGTGGTACCGGCCAACTCATCTTTTGCCTTATAGTAAAAACACAAATGGTCCTCCAGCTGGTCCAATATGATGGTCCATTCGTCATTGATGGCCCCATAGGTGGATTTCAGATACGCTTTCACGTAGTTCATCTTTTCCGTCACCTTTTTGCGGTTCTCTGCCTTGCGGGCCTCTATTGCCCTCAGTTCTTCTTCACTTGCCACGCTTACCTCCTTTCACTGTACGGTGCACGATATCGTGGCACCTCTCGCACAGGCATTGCAGGTTATTGGGGTCGAAGCCCCATTCCACCATTTGGTCATCGTCCCTGGCATCGGCCAATGGGCGGCGGTGGTGTACTTCCACACTCAGTTCTTTGCCGCACATTTGGCACAGTGGATTTTCCATCAGTACGGCATCCCTCAACCGCCTCCAGCGGCGCGTATTGTACACCAAACGAGCAGCACGGCGGCTGTTTTCGCTGCGTTCTGCCATCGTCCGGGCGGGTCGTTTAGGTTTGTTGATGAATGGTGCCATATTTGGGTGCAAAGGTATAATAATTTTCGGGTACTTTTTACAAAAATTTTTTGGGTAACGCGTGCAACGAATTTTATTTCACTTGGTTATAATGATTTTTCAAAATAAAAAAACCCACCAAATTTAACACTTTATCGGTCAAATTTGGTGGGTTCAATTCTCAATTTTCACCCATCCGGATGGTTTACGGGATTTATAATCCCGTAATCTGCCAATTTGTCAGTTATCTAACCTCTTTTTTCGGTGCTGGCGGCACGGAGGTTTCTTTCGGATGTTCCGGCTTCCAGCTCATGACTTCAGGTGTATTCTTCAGTTGTTGCAGGGCAATGTACGCCCGTGTGGTACAACCGAAAACCGCCTCCACGATGATTGATTTTTCCAACGTGGACAGTATGTTGGTATCCACATACTGGTTGATCAACTCCATTTGGTCGTACAGTACGTCCCGTTTCTTATCCATGGCGGCCACATACGACGGGTCGTTTTTCTTCTTCAGGTCATGCATGAAGTCGAGGTACTGCCCCACTTTATCCAAATCCTCTGGACCGTTTTTGTGCTTCCACCTCGATACGTACTTGATGACGTTGCACACGCAGAACGGCCAGCCGTAACCAAGGGCAATTATGAAGTCTATAGGTTGAATCTTCATGTTTTTGTAGTGAGTGCCGCCCACCTGTACATTACTCCCCATAGTCAACTCCTTCCTCGGTGGGGTGCCACCATCCGGCACTATCGGTGATGTTCAGAATGGTTTGTAGAAAGGTGGCCGTGGGTTCTTCATGTTTGAATGTTTCATGTGGGCCGGCAATGTCAATGATTGCCAGTGACAGGAGGATGGGCAGTAATGCCTTGACAAAATCCCATCCGTCCCTCAAATACTCTCTGGTTTCGCGTTTCATTTTATTTCCTCCTTGCGTTGGTAATGGTCTTGGTGATTTCATTTTCAGTTATTAAGTTTTACTCAATAGGTGGCCGCCGGACACCCAACGGCCACCATGGGTGAGGTGTCAATCGTCTGCGCATTCGGTTTCCGCGTCTGACTGCCGTAGCACTATGAGCTCTGCTTCCAGCCGGAACAGCTCAGCCGACAGTGTGCGGTTGATATTCAGCTGCTGTTTCATCTGCCTGTCGTAGAGTTCCGTCAACTCAATATCCTCTTTGGCGAAACGCTCTTTCAGTTCCAGCTTTGCCCGGTCGTAGTCGCAGGTGCGCTGCTTCATGCGGTTTTCCTGGGCACGGCGCATGGCAGACATGGTGTCTTTTCCTTCCTGGATACGTGCCCGCATATCCAGAATCTTTTCGTTCAATTCGTTGAATTTAATTAAGTCCATAAATCGTTGTTTTGATGGTTAATGTTTTTGTTTTGTATGTTGCTTGCTGAAACATGTAAGCGGCCAGCTTTTTATATTCCTCATCCCGTGTTCTCGTGCTTTGTACAACGCCCATCCGGCCGTCGCATGGTGGGGCCCAGGTGATATCGACGTGCTTTGCCGTGAAGCCCAAACGCAGAATGGTTTCCCCAATCTTATGCAAGTATTGTATGTTGTCGAGCCGGAACACAAACCCCTCCATACCCACGATGCTGTTACACACTTTCATGTTTCACTCCTTTCTTTCTTTGCAGCTGTGGTTTTAACTTCATGAAGTTAGCCTGCTGAGCTCTGAGCAGCCCGCAGATCTCATCGTACCGCGCCGGCCTGTTGTTGCATTTCCCACGGCATTGTCTGATGTGGAAATCACTCATGGATAGTTCCACGGTGGCCAGACGTTTGCCGTTGCTTTTTACGCTGAGGATGTAGCTGTCTTTGCGCTTCCAATAGGTTTCCACGCAATGGTGCATTGCGTCCCCTTCATCGCAAAATTCGTCGTAGTTGTGCAACGGTTGGATATCCAGGTCCCCCACCTCCAGATGATATTCGAGTAGACCGCCAAACACTTTTTGGTAGGTGCTTTCCCACTCTTTTTGGGCGCGTATCCTGGCACGCCGTTTTTCTTCTTCTTCACGTTTGCGTATCACGTCGAGGCGGTGGGCCAACTCATCATGGAGTGCTTTGAGGTTATCCGGCAATATGTACTTTGGGCTGTGGGTGTCGAGCTCTAATTCCCTAACCATGTCGAGGGTATCTTGCCACATTCCGTAATCCTTGATACGGTATTCGTGACGCAACACAAGTCTGATCTGCGGCCATATCATGGTCACTTCCTCCATGCCGAACACTTCACCCAGATGATACCACAGGTCGTATCGTTTTGTTTTTGCTATGGTTTCGTAATGGGGACTTTCCAACAGTCGGCGTATGGCAGTCGTGGGCCTGATAGACTTATTGCGCCATTCGCCACACAATTTACTGCTGAAGCCGTTACGGGTGAGAATGGACAACACGGACATTCTGGGATACACGCACATGGGCTCAAAGTCGTAGTATTCCCCGTCCTCTTTAAGGGTGATTGGGGTATCGGTTCTGAATACGTCAGAATACCCGTGGCACACGGTACGGCTGCGGGCCATCACCACCTCTTTGTGGTTGGCGTTCCTTTTGTCGGAATGCTTCCCGTCCACGGGGATGACGAAACGCCGGATTACCTCGCTATAGTGGTACATGGCACGTTCCCCTGGTTTGGTTCTTTGGAATAGGTGGATGGTTCTAACAACTTGCATTCCGTCCCACACCGCCAATATTTGCATGGACGATACATGCGATATCGCATTCTTCCTATTGGGTGATACCACCACCTTTAATTTGCGGCCGCAATGGGGGCACGTGACAAAGATTTCAATCACCACAGCAGCCAGTTCTGATACGGCCGTTTCCGTATAGGCGAATTTCTCCCCACACTCCATGCAGATGAATTCGCAATCGGAACGCCGGCGCATCAGGGCGTTGTGTTCAAAGCAATGTTCACACCCCCAGCGGAATTGGGCATCCGATATTGAGGGCCTGTTCCGCTGGCTGGCAGCCTCAGCCATTTTTTCAAATGATGTTCTTGCTTTCATGGTGCTGTTATTTGAATAGTTCGTATTGTCCCTCGACGGGCGTTACTTTCTTCAGGCCACTGTTGGCTTTCTTGATGGCTGCTATTGCGTCCTTTTCCATCCGGGCGCGGGCTGCTTTGGTGGCGGCCGTTTTATCATTTTGGGACGGGTTGTTGTAGATTTCCTTTTCCAGCTTTGCAATGGCTTTCTTACGTGCTGCCTCCACTTCTTCTTCCGTGGGTTTGTATTCGACGGGTGCCGGCTTGCTGTTGTTTGTGGCGGTGGCCGGCTTGTCATCGGTGGCAACTGTCACCACCTTGGCACTGGCTTTTTTAACCTTGATATCATCCTCATCGTAGTAGTGCACGGCCATGGCCAGCACCTCCGAATCGTCCATCCCCAGGGCTGAACCCTTGTTTTTGTCGAACCATTCGGTAACTTCCCCCATCACATATTTGCAACACTCATCGATGCTCTTATTTTCCTTTTTCAGTTCCTGGGCGAACAGCTCATCTTCAGCGGCGCGCTGGTTCAGAAGCATGGTTAATTTATCCTTGAATTGTTGTGTGATCATTTCTTTACTCCTTTCAATTTTAGGTCAGTTACAATACAGCCCAATGCCAGCCGCCGTTCCGTGCACTTCTTACCATCCACCAATCCCGGTGGCAGGGCGTGTTCATGGTACAGGGGATCCCCGCACCATGTGGCCCGCTGCTCGATAACCAGCAGCGGGCAATTAATACTTTTGCAAAACGTAGTATCCATAGTTTGTTTGTGTTTTAATTTTCTCGGTTTGTGGCTTATGATAAGCATATCACACCAATTCTAACGCCTCATTAGGTTCATACAGGCAGCAGGTGTGGAGCTCTCGCTGGCCATTGGGCACCTTATCAACGTCACAGGTGATTGTTTCTTTGTCAAAAGGTATAAGTTGTTGATTCATGATTACGGCCAACCTTTTGTTTGCCATGGTTGCATATTCTTCCACAACATCGGTTCCGATGCAGTCACGTTCCAGCTCATACGCCGCAATGTTGGTTGTGCCTGACCCTGCAAACGGGTCATATACCGTCATGCCCACCTCGGTGTAGGTATAGATCATGTCCTTTGCCAACTGGATGGGGAACGTGGCCGGATGGTCTACCTTGACACCTCCGACATTATAGCGGAAGATGTTGTTGTGAAACCTCTGCGCCGGTGTCGGCTTCTTCCGTTCGCCACTGGTTGTCTTCCCATTCTCCATGCTCCACTTGTTGGCCTTGCGGTATGTGGTCATCTTGGTTGTGGTATCTACAAGGATGGGATTAAATACCCTCATTTTACCCTTGCATAAGACGAATATGTATTCAAAACATTGGCGGTACAAGGAAGGTTTGAAGCCTGGTAACGGGTTGACCTTTTCAAAAATCATGGTGTCGTACAGGTTCAGCCCAAGTTCCTTGAAGTATAGGGCCTGACGGAACGATGTGCCGGTCTCATTGTGGTCAATGGTCTCATCGCCAACGACCCAAACAATGGTGCTGCCCGGCTTGATGCAGCGCACTAGCTGGTTTGCTACTTCTTTGAACTTATCGAAGTTCCAAGTCACTTTGCGCTTGTATAGGCGCATGGTGTCGTATGGCGGAGACGTAAGCACAAAGTCTATACTCTCATCAGGCAGGGAGTGCATGTAATCGATGCAGTCCATGTTTAAGATTTTATTCATAATTCGTTGAGTTTTTCGTTGATATATTTCATTCTCTGTAAAACAACCAAATAAGAACTCTAATAGGAAACAATAACAAGATGGCAAACAGACAAAATGGCCATATTATTTGTCAATAGAATACTCAAACCGTTTCGGGTGCCACTGGTGGTTGCAGTCACGGCACACGCATATCGTCCTTACGTGTTCCGATTCTTCACCAATACCCTCTGCCTCCACGATGCCATCTTTAACCTCGTAGATGTACGCGCGAGTGAAGTAGTCACTAATTTGAAAATTTCGGCTCCCGCATTTTGGGCATTTCTTGTCCGTCATTGTTTCTTGGTTTTAATCGGTTATCGTATTCCGTTATTTTCATGCATCCATTTCTCGGCTTGTTCGCACCAATCAGCGGCGTAAGGTGCTTCGTTGTATTCTGGCTGTCCGGCATAACAATCAGGACAAAGAAACGCTCCTGATGGATTTGCCTCCCGTTTGGTGACATGCCAACCATGGTGCAATAACCATTGGGTTAGAAATACTGTGTGGGTGCCACAAAAGGGCTTCAAGATTTTTATTTCTTTGTCTAATACTATACGTGGAGCCTCAATTTCTTTCCCACACACTGCACACCTTACATGCTCAACGCGAGAGTTAAAGCCGTATCTTTTTCTCAATTCATCTATTATGTTGCTCATTTCTTTCGGTTTATTTGTTTCCATATTGATTGTTATTTAATCGTTTTCGGTTTTATTCCGAGAAGATGTAATTCTTCTGCACTGAAAAGTCTTGGGTAGTTACCGTCCATCATATAGTGCCACCTTTGCCACCATCTGAACTTATTCTGTACCGTGTATCTTATGATACCCTCGCCAAGATATAGCCTGGTGATTTTTCTTCTTATTTTCATTACTTTAGAAGTTTAAATTCGTACACCACGACAAAAGGGTTGGACTCCCACAGACCTTTGCGACCGACACCTGGGCGGTTGATGAGGGCTGCGAAGGCTTCTCGGGGGAATGAATGCCAGAAAAATCCTCCATTGGGTGCTTTGGAATCTGGGATGCCGTAAGGCATTGCGTATTTGTCGCTATGCAGTATGCCCTCTTTTATGCAGTCCTCGTCGCTAATGTCATGCAACCGCTCAATGCGTATGTCAGTGATTTTGATTTGGTGGGGCATGAGGTCGGGACGGACGAACATTTTATTATCCCATCCACCGCTTCTCATAAGATGAGAGTATGGATGTGATGATTCGCAGATTGTTCCTTGGTCAAGCATAACATCTTCGTATGAGTCCGGATTGTATTCTTCAATGTCTTTGTATGCTTGTGCCACGGCCACAACTTCACCAAGTTTGTAGCGGGTTTGGAATGATAAGAGAGCATGTTCGCAATGGACTCTAAGGAAATTCCCCTCTTTTACCCACTCTTGATATTTTATAACAGGCTCTTCACTATACTTTTTTTTGTAATCTTCAACAGTACGTTCAAGTGCCTTTTCGAGCCTCCGTGTCATTGTTTTGGTGCCGTTAAGTACGGCTTTGGTTAGACCATAGCGGTCACAGAATCCTATCTTTTGCACGGCAATTTTCCTTTCTGTTCTTTTTCTTTGAAACCGTCTTCGCATTCGTAACTATTTGGATTTCTCGGTTTGCCAAGCCAGTGTCACCATCCGTTAGTGAAGAATTCTCCACCTTGATAGTACCCGCAATTTTTGCATTTTCGATAGTCATTCGTGCTCATTTTGTTTCTCCTTTCTCCCACCCTTTCGGGTAGGCCTGATATTTCACTCCGTCCAGCAGGTCGCGCTGGTCTTTTGGGCAGGGTTTGCCGTCCTCTCCATAGCGTCCCCAACTTTTGAAGAAGAACGGAACGCCTTGTTCATCACATTGGCGTTTGATGTTCAGCACCCACTCTTTTTTCATCGGGCGTGCCTGGTTGCCAGACTCTCCGCCTACTATCACCCAATCAATACCAGAGAGGTCGAGGGTGCCCAGGTCGGACAGCAGAGGCTCGCAGGAGAGGAAATGCTTGGCGTTTTCAAAGATACCTATTCCCGATAATAATTTTATCCGTCCAATTTGTTTATTACTCTCAACGGTCGTGCCTATCCAAGCGTTGCGAGGGACAAATCTCGTAAGGAAATAGTTTCGCATTCTGATTGTGCGCTTGGTGAGAATTTGGAATGTGTGCTGCGGGCAGTCTCTTATAGTTTGCATCACGCGGTCGATGTACTCAAATGGCACATCTTTGTGGAAGAGGTCAGCCATTGAGCAGACAAAGAACATACTCGGCTTCTTAACGTGTTTCGGTTCGTCCAAACGTTCGGGATGGAGGGTGACATCGAAACCATTCGGGAACGCCTTGGGGAAACGTCTGGTCAATGTCTCTGCGTAGCAGTGGACGCAACCTTCCGAATACTTGGTGCAGCCTGTGACGGGATTAAAAGTCCTCTCGGTCCAGGCTATAGATGTTTTGTTCATTTCTCACCTCCTTTCTTTTCTTCTCCCTGGTTAATCCGCAAACCGTTGGTCTGACAATACAAATCCATCATCTGAAGCGTGCGGCTCATGGCACCATAGAACCATTCTTCCTCAATTTCGAGATCCTCCAAATGGCGGCGCAACCGATTGGTGCCGATGGCGGCAATACGCATACGGGTGGTGCTGGTATGGAGGTGTTCGAGTTTCTTTTGCAGGTCCAGAACCTCCACCATCAAGGAGGGCAGGTTCAGTTCCAGTCGCACCTGGGCGCGGTTGGCCTCCTCCAAAGCTTTGGCCAATGGGGACCGCTTGGTGGCGGGTGTTTTTTTTGTGATTACTTTTTTCATGGAATTCTATTTTTATAGTTAATGTGTTGATACTTTGTTGATACGACCTTGTTTTTTCGTTCATTGTTCGTTCCGTGTTCGTTCACCAAGCGAACAACGATCGAACAAATAGTGTCGTTACACTGGCGTTACTTTTTGGGAAGCTGGGACCGGAGGTAATCCAATGATTTCTGCACCAAATCGTCCACCTGTGGCTCCAGCCATTTAGACAGCTCCAGCCAATGTTGGTCCCGTGTCTGGAAGTAATTCTTTTGCGCATTGCGCATTTCCTCGATGGCTTCAAATACTTCAATCCACGTCATTGTTTGCATCGCTTTCAGCCCCATTGCCGGGCTCTTTGTTTGAGTTGGCGGTTATTTCACCGGTGCCAGGGTTAATGGTGTCCTTAACCCCGCTGCAAAAATCAATGGCCGTTTGGTCATAGTCACGGGTGGGCGAAGTCACACGGCGCGTTTCAATTTGGTGGATAACGCTGAGCTCATCGATGTGCAGATCATCCATGTATTTTTCTGCTTTACTTATCACATGGTTCATCAGCACCACTTCTACACCGTTCACCGGGTAATCATTCATCAACTCTTTGGCATGGTTTACCAGCTTTGCGATGCTGTAAAAAATTTTATTCATCTGGGCATCGACTTTGCCCATCTTGCTAAGCATTGTTTCTTTTGCCATGGTTCTATGTTTTTATGGGTTATTCGTAAAATTTCTTGTTGTATCGGTAACTGTCACCAACAAACGTAACCACCTCGCACAGCTCCATCAGGCGGTCCAACAACCGCACGCCGTACACCTTTTCTATCTGCTCAGGCGACAGGTTGGTGGTTATGATGGTAGTAAGCTTGAACTTCAGCCAATTGTTGTAGCGCATCGTCAGCAGCGTAGATACAGGCTTCACGGGCGTGCCATACGACATGACGCTGGCAGGTTCCGCGCCCAGATCGTCGACTACAAGTATGGGCTTGGTGTAGTATGATTCGTAGTATTTGCGGTCGTTGAGGTACAAATCCGTCAGCGTCAGCGCGTCGATAAACTCACTGCTCCGGTGTTCCGTCTGCTGGCACGCCTGGGCCACGGCATACGACATGGTGCGTTTGCCCGTGCCCACGTTGCCACGCAGCATCAGCCACGGCCTCATCATGATGGTGCGGCGATTCAGCACCCATTTGCTGACAAATATTGCCCCTGCCCGCAACGATTCGCTGTCCTTGAATATCCCCAGGTGCAGACGCACGCGGTTCTGGTATTCCTTATATACGATACCCGTCACCTCTCGAAGCTGCTGATTGGGGGTGAGGCTGCCGATGTTCTTAGACTCTTTTATCTTTGCCCGGTATTCGGCTTCCTGCCGTTCTGCTGCCAGGGCGGCCGCGGCCTCTTTACGCGTCAGCAGCTTTCCCGTTCTCGATTGGATAATTTTGATGTAGATTGCCACCTCATCCAACGGGTCCATCGTGGCAGTCACGGTTTCATCGTCAATAAATGTCGCTGCCTTTGCGGCATCGTTGCCAATCAGGCCGTCCAATTCGGCTTCACTCATTTTGTCAAGGTCTACTGGGTGTGGCTGGGGTGCTGTCGAACACTCCTTGGAGGGCTTCGAGTTCGTTAGGGCTGGCGACACTTGCGAGAGTGGACGCGGGTCTGACGGGGAACCGGTTGGGTTCGCTGGGTTGGGGGGTGTGGTTTTGGGTTCCATTGGTGCTGTTGTTTTTGGTGTTATTGTTTAATTTGTTGAATTGTGAGCATATCACGGGAAGGTCGAAGTTGGCGCGCTGCCACGCGTCCGCGCCCGGCCATACTTTGGCCAGCCACGCTGGCCACGTGACCGTTAGGTCGGCATCCGCGCCGTATACCTCTTGGAGCTTCTCAATTATCGTTGGTGTGAATTCCCGCGTGGTGTCGGAATCGGCAATATACTGCATTCCGTTTTTTTGATACAGGGCCGCCAGGCCCTCAACAATTTTTTCTTCATATTCGCATGCGCGCGCGGGCGTATACTCTCCCAAAATATAATTAATAATATAATTAAATGTGGGATGCGCAAATTTTGCGCTTTGGATGCGCAAATTTTGCGCTTCCGATGCGCAAATTTTGCGCTTCCGATGCGCAAATTTTGCGCTTTGGATGCGCAAATTTTGCGCTTCCGATGCGCAAATTTTGCGCTTTGTTGGCATCGGTTATACAGTACCCATTGCCGGTGTTATTTCTTACTTTGAAAATATAACCTCTTTCAGTGAGGGTGGTAAGTATGGTTTGTAGTTTGCGCCTGGATATCCCGTACAGGGCGGCCAATTCATCCTGTTTTCTCTCGAAAACTTTACCCTCGTTATTCTTACACCATCCGTATATATGGCATAGCACGTAAGCCTCAGTTATTGTGAGGTGCAACTGCTCTAAGCATTCATCATATACCTGTACGAAATGACCCTCGAATTCCATTGCTTACCTCTTTTCTTGGTGGGTTATTTCCTGGCCCTTTTTGTAGGCAGCCATGAACGTGCCACGGCTGACGCAGAACACACGAAACGTGGTTCCCCGACTGAATGGCATTTCGCTGGCGCGCATGGCGCATCGCGTGGCCATCGTCAGGTTCTTACACACTATCGGATACTGTTTGCCATACACCAAGTATTTGGGCACCAGTTCTTCCATGTCCATGGTCAACGAACTGCTGGTACTGGTGGCATCCAACACGGTGGCGGTGGCGTATTTTTTCTTTTCCGACATAATTAATACTTGGATTTAAGGTAGACGTTATAGGCGGCATCCAGTTCTGCACGGCGGGCACGCATCGATTCTCCCACGCCGATGATGGCATCACCAAAGTGTCCGGCACGGCGGTGTTCCTGGAAGCTGCGCACACTCATGCGCGGGCCGCCGTCGCTCAGATGGGCAATGATCGCGTCACGCCCATTCAGCCATTCGGTGGCGTGCAGCTCGTCCCAACACTCATGGTACCCACGTTTGTAGGCCTGAGTGATGAGGTTCTGCAAATCTTCTTCCAGCATCCCTACCAGCGTCATGCTTCCTCCTTTTGTGCTGCCCTGCGCAGGTGGTTGTAAACTGTGACTAACGATTGGTTGGTACGCAGTGCCGTTTCCAGCTTTGCTTTCGACGGCTCCAAGCCCTCAGCCAATAGCTTCTCGTAGACTTTGCAGGTGTTGCTCATGCGCTGCATATCGTCACGCTCTTTGGGGTTCATTGTGTCTTTTGCTCTCATATTCTATCTTTTTGATATTTGCGGCACGGTGAGGAATCGAACCCCGCAGCCCCTGGATACTTATTAACCTATTGTGTAAACAAATCTATAATTAGGTAATTGGTTAATAATTTAGGATATTCAGTACTTTGTCTTATGATGAAAGATAACATGATGTATCCGTGTGGCCCGTGCCAATGTCCGGCGTTTCACAACGCCGGCTCACAACATGAACTAAAATCATCCATACTGGAGAATACAATTATTGATAATAAAAGACCTCTCCGCTGTTAAGGTCGTGGAACACCTTTGGAGACTCAGGGGAGTCGAACGCCCTAACGGTTAGTCTTTTTCAGCCTGACTTGGTCGGCACGGCTGAAGCACCGACCATTCACCGCCCCCGTCCGGGGTCATCTCTCATGAGTGTGTAGTTGGACTCGAACCAATCGTTGCCCCCACCGTCAGTGCTTGAATTTTTACAAGACGCGAGAAAAGAATATCTCACAGTAGGCACTTGGAATTTCGACGGCCTGTGGGTACACTCCTCAATTTCGCTAAAGGGTGACGGCTTCCACGGTTAGGTACCGTTCTCAAAAAAAAAGAATACCCATCTTTGCTGTGAATAAGTCATGCGGTACCTATAATAAAGAACTCTCCGCATCAGTCACTCACCCTCTATATTTCAAATTTTGATACCCATTTTTTTGTGGGTTCAATTTTTTTCTTTACTTTTGTATTTGTTTTAAAACCTCGTTTAAAACAGATGCAAAAATACGTAAAAAAATTGAATATGCAAGAAAATTATTAAGCAAATTGACGTATGAATAGGACAAAATATTTACATATAGCACATTAAATATTAAAATTTTTCACGTACTAATACTTCAAATACATTAAATAATGGCACAAATAAATGAAAGAATTCGTCAAATTCGAGATGAATTTTCGGATTCAAACAACAAATTGTTCGCTAAAAGACTACATTATAGTGAACAATTCGCATCAGGTCTATGTAATAATGATAGCGTGGGTAATAAGGTTATTGAAAGGATAACAGACGCATTCCCCATGATATCAAAAGTGTGGCTGCTCACCGGTGAGGGACCAGTGCTGAAACAGGAAGGTGGCACCAATGTTATGGCCAATGGTGACAATAACAAGATTGCCGGGCACGATATTAACGAATGCACCAAACTGGAAGCTCTATACGAAGCCCGCATCAGCGACCTACAGGATCGTGTGTCCCATCAGCGCGCTATCATCGATTCTCTCACCCGCACCCTGGAGGCCATGGCCGGCAAATAATACACTACCATGAAATACTCAATTACTCTCTCACTCCACGCCAAAGCCCACAAGGACGGCACACGCGCCGTGCGCTTTCGCGTTTCATGGAATAGTCAATCCTATATCCATTATATCAATCCCGCCATCCCCGCCACAAATTGGGACGCTGACGGCCGCAAAGTTATTCCCGCAACCCATCCAGCCGCAAAGGAAATTTCGAGGCTCACAACGGCCGTAATCGATTTGTTCGACCGCGCACACCTCGACAAATTCATCCCATCCATGGATGACGTGCGCACAGCTCTGGGGGATCTGCAACCACAACAGCCCGCCGTGGCTCCCACCACTCACCCCATCCTACAGGCCATGGACGCTTTTGTGCTGGAGGAAGCAGCCGCCAACAGCTGGGCAGATGCCACCATCAGCCGCTTCCGCGTCATCCGCTCCCATATTGCCGGCTGGGATAATACCGCCACCGTCGAGGATATGGACGCAACACGCATGAAATCTTTTGTGGGATACATGTTTGCTATGGACCTAATCAATTCATCGGTTAGTAAGAACCTCCAGCAGCTGCGCTGGTTCCTACGTTGGTGCCGCAATAAAGGTTGGACTACCAATGACACATGGGATACTTACCGCCCAAAATTCAAAGCACCCACGGCTCCCGCCATCGTCTACCTCACCGCTGATGAGCTCCACCAATTGGAGGATTTGGACCTATCGCAGTCTGACTACCTGGCACGCGTGCGTGACGTTTTTGTGTTCTGCTGTTATACCGGCCTCCGATATTCCGACGTGGCACACCTCAGCTGGGACGATATCCACGATAACCATATCTCCATTGTGGCCCTCAAAACTTCAGACTGTATAGAAGTGGACCTCAACCGCCATGCACGCGCTATACTCGACCGCTACCGCCCGGCAGATCCTCACCCCCATGGGCGCGCCCTCCCTGTCATCAGCAATCAAAAGATGAACGATTATTTGAAGATTATAGCTGAACGCGCCGGCATCGACGCACCCGTCAAAAAGGTGCACTACGTAAGAGGCCAACGCCATGAGGTGACGAAGCCAAAACACAAACTCATCACCACCCATTGTGGCCGTCGCACTTTCGTGGTGTTGGCCCTCTCTCTGGGTGTCAGCCCCCAGGTGGTTATGAAAATCACCGGCCACAGCGACTACAAAGCCATGCTCCCATATATCGACATCACCAGCCCCGCCAAACGCGCCGCCGTCGATGCCCTCGACCAACTCTAATCCGTACCCATTTTGGGTTCCGTACCCAAAAAATACCCAAAATCCCCGCACAAATCCGCGCAAATCCGCGCCAAATAGCTGCCTGGTATCACCCGCCAAAATCCCCAAATCCGCGCAAATCCGCGCAATTCCCGCCAAAATCACCCACCCCCACTAATACCTGGATGGACAACAAAAAAGGATGCTCAATTGAGGCATCCTTTTTTTTGTTGTATCTCTCAACGAGAAGAATACTATGAAAAAAGAGATGGACTAAACTCAGCGTCAGTCCATCTCTGTTCTTTGTTTCTGTTAGCGTTGTCGTGCTACTCGGCCGAAGTGGTATCTTCGGAACCCGTCTTGGCTCGATTTTCCAGTTCCATCTTACCAAAACGGAGTGTGATGCCGGCCGAAATGTAGCGGCTGTTGATGGTGTAGCTGTTGCTTTCGCTCAGCAGGTAGGGGTTGGTATTGCTAGACCCAGAACCGATGGTTTTGCCCCAATTGAAGATGTCCTGTACGTTGACATAGGCCGATAGCTTTCTTTTGAAGAAGTCGGCCCTGACACCGCAGTTGAGATAATAGCGGGCGGAACGTTCGGCGGCCAGACTGATGGTGGGGGAGGTGTAGTTGGCCGAAGCAAAGACTTGGAATTTGTCCCACAACTTAACCCATGTGTTGAGCCGAACACTCCAGGAGGTTCTTGAGGCAGAAATAGTAGTCTTGCCTGGCTGGTCCAGACGGTATCCGTAGTTGTAGAGATTGGCATAGAGACGCACATTCATGAACCCACTGGGACGGTAGGTGACAAATGCCGTGCCGCCAACTCGGTGCGACTGCCCCATATTGTAGGGGACGGTGAATTGCACGATTCTGTTCAGAATTGGGTCGTCTTCTTCGGTAGAAGAGGTCAGATTATCGATTTCGTTGACACCGAATCTGGCATAGCCTTCCAGTCCAACATTGCCGAAGGACATGAAGTACTTGTTCCAGCCAACTTCTGCATTATGGGTGATGGCATAGACTCCAAGAAGGTCGCGGTTGCCAGTTGAGTAGCTGTCTAGTGAGTACCTTTTATAGGTGGTGATGTTTTCTTCTGTGGGACGACGCATGCGGAGGGTATAATTCAATTTGAAGTTGTGCATGCTTTCAGTGCGATAAGAAAGATGGACGGATGGTGTGAAAGTGAGGAAGTTGCAGACCGTATCGTCGTTGGTGAAAGGATAGGCGGGGCTGCCGGTGTAGCTAAAGTCGATGTTTTCGTACTGGGTGCCGAGTCCCAATTCGAAGGTGAATCCACCCAAACGACGGGTCCATTCAATGTCGGCTTCAACGGAATTCTCATGGTCCAGAAAGTCGTAGCTGCGCAACAAGTCACGGACATTGGAAGAGGAGGCGCTGTCAGAAACATTATACGTGCGCCAAACGTAACTGTGTCCATAACCTAGGCCAAATGAAAGTTCTCCGTTCTCACTATAGGGTCTGTTATAGCGGACGTCGGCACTCAGGTTGCTCGACTTATTGTTGTCGATATAGGCCTTGTCGTAGTTTGGACCCAAGGTAAAGGTGGTGCTGTATAGCCTGATGAAATCATTCTGGCTGAATCCACCGTTGTAATTCTCATGAATGCTGGCTCTGATATTGTGCCCTTTTTTGTCAAACTTATGGGTGAAGTCTATGCCAAACATCCCAAATCCGTTCCGTCCGTGAGTCCTATTGGTGTCGACGTAAAGGTATTCGTAGTCAGACAAAAGGTCGGTATGGCTGCGTTGCAGGAAGTTGTTGCTCAGGGTGTAGTTGAAATTCCCATGAGCCATGAACTCAATGTCGGTCATGCTGTCGATGGCGTAGCTCAGGTTGGCGAAGATATTGCCATTGTAGCGGCGGTTGTCGCTCTCGGTATTATAACTTTCGGTTGCAGTTGTGTCATAGAGTTTCTCATCCACAAACCCCGTGTTTTCGCTGTCTCTGCGGTAGGTCGTTCTGCTCCATCCGTCTCGGCTGGTGTAGTTGTAACGACCGCTCAGGTATACATTTACAGATAGTTTTTCGTTGGCCCATGTGTAGGACAGCCATGGGGAGACAAAAGGCTGAGTGGCACCATTGACGCCAAAACTGATAAAGTGGTTGCTCTTGATATAGGCAGAGGTGATGATATTGATTACGGCATCGGCACTGGTGGCATATTTGGCCGAAGGATTGGTGATAGTTTCAATGCGGTCCAAAGCATTGGCAGGGAGGGTCTCCAAATAGGTTTTAAGGTTCTCCTCGGTCAGTTTGGAAGGTTTGTCGTTCACCCAAATCTCTACACTCGAAACCCCGCGCAGTGTGATGTTCCCTTCAACATCCACTTCCACGCCTGGGGCGTTCTGGAGGGCGTCGCTGGTGGTCCCGGTCTGTATGGTGGGGTCGTCGGCCACGTTGTATATCATCTTTTCGCCCTCCATGGCATACAGCGGTCGGGCCGCAGTGACATTGATCTCTTTCAGTTGTGTGGCACCAGGAGCCAATTTGATGGTCCCTAGGGCAGTGTTATTGTTGACCGTGAAAGGAACAAGCGTGTTTTTATATCCTATGGCCGATACCCGTAGGAACATTTCCCCCTGCGGCACATTGGTCACTTCGAAATATCCGTTCAAATCGGTGATGCTGCCTTTGACAAAGGAGGAATCCTTGCCGTCTAAGATGGCCACATTCACATAAGGAATGGGGTCATTGTTGGTGCTGTCCTGTAGGGTGCCAATCACTTTGAAAACATCGCCTTTGTTGACTTTCCTTTTTTGCTTCACTTGTTGCGACTGCTCGGCGGCTTTCATGGCATCATGTTGTTTGCGCATCCGCTCACGGTCGCTCATTGAAGGACGTCCCCCGTTGCCACCGGGAGGAGGCCCCATGGGACGGCCGCCAGGGCCTCCACCGGGTTGGGCGAAAGAAACAGATGAAAGGCATAAAAAGAAAAGCAGCGCAATTGCTGAGAATAGGTTTGGGCGCTTTATCAACATATATAATTATGTATTTATTAATAATATATTTTGTATCGTCAAAATCTGTTTTATTGCTTTGCCCCACTTTTTTGTCATGTGCATCCGCTGCTTTTTTTCTGCTTATAAAGAATCTTTTTTATGATTATCCGCAATTGGCACATAGGCGAGGTCTTTTCATTCTCCGTGGCACATTGTGCCACTATCGAAAGTCCACAGGACTTTCTTCACTCCGAGACGCACCTGATGTGTTGACTATCAGTCACCGCACTGCGCTCCGCTTGTATGGTGTTATTAATATTAAGCCTTTTACGGCAAATGCGGATAATCATTCTTTTTTAGCATTGTATAGTTTGTAATTGCAATAAAAAATGTATCTTTGCAGCATGAAAAAAATATTGTCCTTTTTGCTTGTGGCCTCATTCTCTTGTCCTCTCTTCTCGCAGGTGTCAGGGGGTGGAGAAGAGGAACGGCCGATGGAAGTCAGTACTTCCTATAGTATGGTTTATGACCGCGATTTGCCAGTCCTTCTCGACCTTCCTAATGTCTTTCAGCCTCAAGGGGAGCAGTCGGCATCTTGTCGTAAAGATTGGCATGTCGGGGTTGATGTAACCACCTTCTTCCGCGATGCTGAGTTTTTCTTGCCTTACACCAAAGGCTATACGGCTACAGGCTTTTTTCTCAATCCCTATGTAAGGCGTTCCATTGGCAGTAATGCCCAAGTGACCATGGGAGTCCATCTGGCCGGGGTCGCCGGTTACGAAGGCATCAGAAAGTGGCAGCCCCTTGTACGGTTGGAATATGAGCCCCACCGCAATTGGCGTCTGGTGATGGGGTCGCTCTATGGCACACTCTCCCATGGGCTTCTTGAACCCATGTTCGACCGTGAACGTTATATCTATGACCATCAGGAAGAGGGCATCCAAGTGCTGGGCAACCTCTCGTTCGGTCCTTGTCGGCTGAAGACAGACACTTGGATTCATTGGGAAGAGTTGTTGGAGCCTTGGCAGCCTACTCAGGAGCGTTTCACCTTGGGCAGCAATAATGACATACGACTGCTGGCCCTACCTCTCGGTGAGGGTAATGGTGAGCTGAATATCAGGGTGCCATTGAGCTTCTTGGGATGTCATCGCGGTGGACAATTTACTGCTTTGGACACCTGCATCCAAACCTTATTCAACGAAAATATCGGTCTCAGGCTTTCTTGGACTGAGCAGGGGCATGATATGCTAGACATTGATGTGCCCTTCTTCTTCTATCAGGACATGTCCCCCACCAAACTGATGGCGTACCCTAATGGTTGGGGCATTTGGCCGCAAGTGTCTTTGAATGAGGTGCTGCCACAATGGAAACGGTCCTCTAGATGGCGTGGCGCATGGCGATTGCAACTGCAAGCTGGTTACTGGTATGGCCACCAGTTTATAGCACCAAGGGGAAGTTATCTGTTTCAGAGTATCAGCTGGCATAATCCCGACTTCGCCACCCCTGAGAGGGAAATGCTGACGGCCAAAATAGCTTTGGCAAATGCCTACAACAAACTCACTATGGGATTGGATGCTGAGTTCTATTACGACTTGAGAGAAAAAGGGTTAGATATGGCCGTTGGGCTATATATGAGGTATTGCCTCTAGCGATTTGTTATTTAATCACATACACCTTGGGGTCGATTGGTTTGTTGACCACTGGCTGCTGGTGGTGGCCGTTGGCATCCACTCCTAGGGTGTATTTGTGCACGGTGCCGAATTTCTCTTCAATCTCTAAGTAGGAGATGAGGCAGGTGTTTTTGTTGTATTTGAGCAGCAGACGGCTGATGCCTTTGTTGAAACTGTCGTCGCTGTTTAGAGATATGATATAGTTGTGCTCGTCAGCGGTGAGGTTGAGTTTCACGGTAAAGTTGTTGTACAGGCTGTACACATCCCCGTTCACAGCCCAGGCCATGGCGTTGCCCAACAGTTTCATCAGGGAGATATATTTGAAGTTGTATTTCTTGTTCCGTCCGTTCAGCCCGTTGTACAGGTGGGTGGTGGTGATGATGTAGTAGTCTCCAACAGGATTATTGTATAGCATTGACATCTTGGCTTCAATGTCGCCCGCTTTCATCGGTGTCACCCTTTCGCAATAGAAGGTGCCTGTTTTGTGGATTTTCTTTCCTTTTTTGATAATGTTGTGTTGAAAAGGGGCCTGTGTGGAGTGGTAATGCCTGTTTTGGATTAGGATATGATTGAGAATGGCGCTGTCGGAGGCATTGATTTTTTGGGCCGAAAGGGGAAGACTTAGCAGTGAGAGTATAATTCCGATGAGTATTCTTTTCATAAAGACTAGGTTCATTTAAAAAACCCCCGATTATGCAACCGGGGGTCACCAAAAATCATTATTACGGATGTTAAAGTACGGTGAATTTGAATGTGTCGCCGTTCAGACGGTAAACATAGGTACCGGGTGCATACTGCTGTAGGTTCAGGCGGTACTCATGGGTGCCGGCTGGAATAACAAAGCTGTCGACCATTTTGCCATCCATGCTGAACACGCCTACGGTTGCGCTGTTGGGCAGGTTCATGGGAATCATGATGTAGTCGCTGGCCGGATTGGGGTAGGCCGGAGTAGTCTTGGCAATAGTGTTCTCATCGATGCTGAGGTCTTTGGGATAAATCTTGTAGACCATGGCATGGTTGGAGCTGAACTTATAGCCACCAGCTGTCTGAATGGCTGTCACAGGAGCAAGGGTATAGAATCCATTTGACGAACCACCCCAGCCCCAGTTGATATAAAATTTGGTGTTGTCGTTAGCAGAAGTACCTGCTATTACCCATGCGTGGCCGGCATCACGTCCGCTGCTGTTGCCATCAAATCCACTATAATAAACAGGACGGTGGTTGTCGTCGAGCTCTTCGTGGAGCATCTTGAGCCAGTTGGCATCGGTGATGGAAGAGCGAGACAGGTATCTGGCTTCGGAAGAATATAAGAACCATTTGCTAAGTGCCTCGGGAACTTTATAGCTTTGTGCACCACTTCCGTCAACGCCCCAGTCCATCCCTACGGTTACGCCACAGGCAAAGAGCAACTTGCTGACAGCGCGTTTGTTGTTCCAGGAGCTGCCGCTATTGATGGTGTTGGGCATGCTGTCATAGACAAACTTGTTCGAGTCAACCCAGAATTTGTATTTGACAGTGGTGTTGTTCCAACTGCAAATTGCTGTGGTATTGCCCTCAACGGCACCACGTACAGGGTAGTTCCAATATTTGATGATCTGTCCCATGGCAACGGCCACACAACCGGCGTAGCAATACTTTCCATTCACGGTGGGGCACAGCACATTATAGCTGGGTTTTGTGTTTTCGCCTTGGTCCCATTTGGTTTGAACCAGCACACCGGCTTTGCTCAGGTCGCAGGTGTAGGTCTGCTCCTCCAGCTCTTTCCAAAGGTTCTTTATCTGGTTGGTAGCCTTAGCTTGGCTGTTCTGGACCTCGCTAATGATTTCTGCATAGCTGTCGAGCATATATTTGGCAGCGGGGTTGAGATTCTTGGGGTCGAGGCTGCCTTCGGGCGAGTAGGCCCAGATGGGCTCGGTGGCATCAGAGGCAGAGACAACCACAAATCCGTTCCCTTCCACATTGAATGTATAAAGGGCTGGAATGCAGAGCGTAGGATTGTCATACTGTGCGGCCAGTTCCAGCTTGTCGCTGTTAACGGGAGCCTTGGCACCAGTGGCTACTGTGAAATAGTATGCACCTATTTCTTTGGCAGTTTGAATGTCTACATTGTCGGCTTTTATGCTTCCGCAGAATAGTCCCATACAAACGATTACGATAGATAAGATTTTAGTTTTCATGTGTTTTAATTGTATTATCTATGTGAGTTATCATTTTATTTCAAGCAGCAAAATTACGAAAAATAATTGAATTGAATATGATAAAAATATTTAAGCTGTTTCGATTTGTTTTCCTGTTTCTTGGGGACATCCAAATTTCTTTTTGACAATCAGTATATTGTGTCTCTTCGTGCGCCGCTATTTTTGTTCCACCCCTTTGTTTGTTTTATTTGAACGGACAACAGTCATTCTACTTCGGTCTGTCTCTCCCGTGCAACCCTCACATTTCGGGCTGTCTTCTTCTTCGTTATTCCGATGCTTTTCTAGTGTTGATATAATGTCGGGGAAATGAAGATGAAACGTTTTTATTTCTGGTTTATAGATAAATACATCTGAGGGTGTGGTCTCGAAACTGCATGTTGGTTTGGCTGTTGTGGTGTATATGTAAGTGTGTGGATCGGCTTTTTTGTGGGACTTCTTCTAATGGGGCATTAACTTGGACTAAGCAAAAAGAAAACGCCCAGGCCTAGGTAGTTGCCCAGCATATAGCCCAGCAGGCCAATTGTGATTCCGAGTATGATGAGGTCTTTGTTGTTCAGAAGGGCGGCCACCAAGGGGACAAAGGGTGGCGAGTTGATAAGTGCCACACTGGTGACCAATGCACTGTCGCCATCAATTTTAAGCAGTTTGGAGAATAGAATCTGCAATACAAGTGAGCCGAATATCACAAACAGAATGTACCAGAGGATGTTCAGACTTGCCGTTAGGTCCATTTGCCGAATGTCGCACGCGTTGGCTATGCTGAAGCAGAAGAGGTATACAAAGTAAAGCCCTAGGGTGAAGGACTTTGACTGTCGGTTTTCTTTGTCGGCCTGTTGGTTCAGAAGGCGTATGAGGGGGAGGAAAGAGGCCCCAATGGACAGGGTGGTGAGGATGAGGATGAGCATTGGGGTGGAGAGTTGCTGGTCAAAAAGGGTGGAGATGTAATATGACAAGGCTGCAATTGCCAGGGTGAGAATCAGGGGGATGGCAATTTCACGAAGTGTATTCTTTGATGTTTCCACTTGAGCCGATTGATTTCTGGGAGGAGATTGTGTTGGGTGCTGACCAGATGTTGGCAGGGGCAGGAGTTTGCGGAAGACGGGCTTGCCAAAGCAAATGACGAAGACTAGGTATAGTCCGGTGATAATCAGGTCGTAGGAGGTGACGTAAAGGTAGGTTTCCTGGTCCATGCCCACCCCCTGTGCAATGGCTCCCATATTGGGAATGCCGCCGGTGTAGATGCCTACGGCCACGGCGCACACTTGGGCAAACTTGCGTTCGTCGTATTGCCCTCGGAACAAGAAGAATCCGGCCAGGGTCACTATCAGCACTGCCAGCAGGCCACTCACGAAGGCTTTCAATGCCTTGCCGGTAGACCAGTGCGACAGGCTGCAGGACATCAACATCAATGGAATGGCCAGAGGAATGCAGATGTTGCCTATGGTGTTGTTGAGTGAAAGTAGGGCGCCGTCTCGAATCCATGTGGTGGTGTTGGCCACTATCAGGCCTATCACGTATAGCACAGCCATGGGGCTGACTTTGTCAATCCACTGCCATCGGCGAGCCATGAGCATGACCGCGGCCGGGGTTCCTAAGAGATAGAGTATGTAGAGCAGCGTTTCTATGGCTTACAATGCTTGCGGGTTGTGGTGTGGATTATTTGTCTTGGTGCTTGAGGGTTTCCTCTAGCTCTTCTTTCAGGTAGATGGCCGTATCGTTGTTGGGCTGTTTGGCCAGCTCTTCGGGAGTGCCTTCAAACATAATCTTTCCCCCACGGCGGCCGCCGTCGGGCCCCATGTCGATAATCCAGTCGGCCACTTTAATGACGTCCATGTTGTGCTCAATCACCAGCACGCTGTTGCCCCGGTCCACCAGTCGTTGGAGCACGTCCAGCAGCACTCGGATGTCTTCAAAATGCAGCCCTGTGGTAGGCTCATCAAGAATGTATAGAGTGTTGCCGGTTTCGGGTCGGGCCAGTTCGGTGGCCAGTTTGATGCGTTGTGCCTCGCCTCCGCTGAGGGTGGTGGATTGCTGACCAAGTGTGATGTAGCCAAGGCCCACCTCTTGGATGGTCTTGAGTTTGCGATAGATTTTTGGGTAGGACTCAAAGAATTCGACTGCCTCATTGATGGTCATGTCCAGAACGTCCGAAATGCTCTTGCCCTTATATCTGATTTCCAGCGTTTCGCGGTTGTAACGCTTGCCGTTGCAGACTTCGCAGTTGACGTACACATCGGGCAGGAAGTTCATCTCTATGGTCCTCACGCCAGCCCCTCGGCAGTTTTCGCAGCGTCCGCCTTTGACGTTGAAGGAGAATCTCCCTGGTTTGTAGCCCCTGATTCGGGCACTGGGCAATTGGGTGAAGAGGGCTCTTATTTCGTCGAATACGCCTACATAAGTGGCTGGATTGCTGCGCGGTGTGCGGCCGATTGGCGACTGGTCAATTTCAATCACCTTGTCGATAAACTCGATGCCGGAGACCGATTTGTAAGGCAGCGGGTCTTTCTGAGCGTGGTAGAAGTGCTGATTGAGTATGGGATGGAGCGTTTCGTTGATGAGGCTCGATTTTCCGCTGCCGCTAACGCCTGTCACACAGACAAATCGGCGCAGGGGAAGGTGTAGGGTGACATCTTTTAGGTTGTTGCCCGAAGCACCAGTGATTATCAGCTGGTCGCAGCCCTCCATCGGACGGCGGGTGGGAATGGGGATGTCCTTGATGCGGCGCAGGTAGTCGAGGGTTAGTGTGTGTTTCTTGGTGGAAATCAGTTTGTCGTGGTCGCCTTGGAAAATCACTTTGCCACCATGCACTCCGGCACCGGGTCCGATGTCCACCACATAGTCGGCACTCATCATCATGTCGCGGTCGTGTTCGACCACAATGACACTGTTGCCAAGGTCGCGCAAATTCATCAGTGAATTGATGAGGCGGCGGTTGTCCCGTTGGTGCAGTCCGATGCTGGGTTCGTCCAATATATAAAGTACGTTCACTAGGCGGGCACCTATCTGTGTGGCCAAACGTATGCGTTGCGATTCGCCACCCGAAAGGCTGCTGCTGTTGCGATTCAGAGAGAGATAGCCGATACCCACATCTATCATGAATTGGGTGCGAGTGAGTATTTCTCTCAGTATTTCGTGGGCCACAGCCTGTTGCTGGTTGTCCAGTCGCTCCTCCAGTGTCGAAAGCCGTTCATAGAGTTCTGTGAGGTCAAGGCTGGCCATTTCGCCAATGTGCATTCCGTCCACTTTGAAGGCAAGACTTTCTGGTTTGAGCCGGTAGCCGTGGCATTCGGGGCAAGGGACGGTGTTCATGAAGCTCGACGCCCATTTCTGCAAAGCGGCGGAATTCTCGTCTGAGGCCATTTGCAGGATGTAGTTTACAATGCCTTGGAAACTGCTTCCGTGGCTCATTTCATAGGCATCTTCCATTCCGGTGAAATCGCTGGTGCCATAGAGGATGGTGTTCATGGCATCTTCGGAGAAGGTTTCTACGGGGTCGTCGATAGTGAAGTGGTAGTGTGCCCCAAGGTTCTCCAGTTTGCGGTAGAAATAGTTGGTGGGGCTGTATTTGCCCAACACGTCAAATGCTCCTTCTCTGATGCTTTTCTTGGGGTCGGGAATCAGTTTGGTGATGTCTATCTGGGCTATTTGTCCCAGTCCGTTGCACTTGGGGCAGGCACCGTAGGGTGAGTTGAAAGAGAATGTGTTAGGCTCGGGTTCGGGATAGGAAAGGCCAGTGGTGGGGTCCATCAGCAGGCGACTGTAGAATGTGGGTTTGGGCGCCGGGGCAGGGATAGGGGGGGGGGGGAGATTTTCCAAAATCATCAGTACGCCCTTGCCTTGTTTGAAGGCTGTGCGCACGGCTTCTTTCAGCCTGTCGATATTTTTCCCTACTCGCACACGGTCGATTACCAACTCGATGTCATGGACTTTGTAGCGATCCACCTGCATGTTGTATGTGAGCTCTTTGATATCTCCGTCCACACGCACGCGCAGGAATCCTTTCTTGGCTATTTGGGTGAAGAGTTCGCGATAATGACCCTTGCGGCCTTTCACCAGCGGGGCCAGCACCATGATGTCTTTGCCCTGGTATTTGTCTATTATCAGTTTGATAATCTGCTCCTCGGTATATTTCACCATCTTTTCGCCACTCACATGTGAATAGGCCGTGCCTACGCGGGCATAAAGCAGACGGATGAAGTCATAAATCTCAGTCACGGTGCCGACTGTGGAACGGGGATTCTTATTGGTGGTTTTCTGCTCGATGGAGATGACGGGGCTGAGACCGTTGATGCTGTCCACGTCGGGACGTTCAATGTTGCCAATGAAGTGGCGGGCATAGGCCGAGAAGGTCTCCATATATCGGCGTTGCCCCTCGGCATAAATAGTGTCGAAGGCCAGACTTGACTTGCCGCTGCCGCTCAGTCCGGTGAAGACGACAAGAGCGTTGCGGGGGATGTCTATGTCGACATTTTGGAGGTTGTGTTCGCGTGCTCCGAGGATTTCTATTTTTGCCATGGTGGTTGTGATGGGGAACTCTGTGGGTTATTAGATGTGGGTTATCAGTCGGGTGTCTTTCTTCCCGTTGGTCAGATGCTTGTGGAGCAGCCCCTTCTCGGCAGGCAGTTTTACAGTGTAGCTCTTGTTGGCCTTATTCTTTAACATGTCGGTCTGAATCCATGGGTTGAGCGTTCGCAGCATCTTATAGGTGGTGTTGTTTTTCCGGGCAAATTGGTAGAGGTCCACATTCTGCCCCGAAAGAGTTGTCGTGCGGGTGGGGATAGGGGGATAGAGGTCGCAGTGGCGCAGGAAATAGCCATACTGTTGAGGGTGCTGCATGATGAGTTTCATGGCCAGAATGCGGAAGACATATCTGCTGGTTTCGGTGTTCAGTCTGATGTCGTAGTAGTTTGTTGTACCCTGACTTTGCATGCGTTTGGAGAGGCCGTTCTCGCCGCAGTTGTAGGCTGCTGCTGCCGCCGACCAACTGTGAAATCTATTGTAGAGCGACTGCAGATATTTACAGGCTGCCTCGGTGGAGGCCTCCACATCGTTGCGCATGTCTATCTCGTCCGTCACAGTTAGGCCGTAGTGGGTGCCTGTGCTGGAGACAAATTGCCAGAAACCCTGCGCCTTGGCAGGCGAGGTTGCATTGGTGAGGCCGCTCTCTATCACACAGAGGTATTTCATGTCCTCTGGGATATTGTTCTTTTTCAGTATAGGCTCAATGATTGGGAAATAGCGATTAGCCCGTTTGAAGTAGAGCACCGTGCTGGACTGCCTGTACATATTGATAATAAGTTCGTTGTCCAATGCCTCTCTCACATAGTAGAGCGATAGGGGTACCTCTTCGCCGCAGAAGGTCATAGTGTCGGGTATGACGGGCGCATACACTCTGTAGTCGTGCATGATGGCTTTGGTCTGCACCTCGTCGCTGTCTTCTTTAGGGGTGGCAAAAATAAAGGCTTCTCCGGCGATGGCCAAAGATGCCAAAACGATGGCGACTATGGATAACTTCTTCATTATGTCGGGGTTATAGGGTTATATGTGAGCCTAAGCCTTGGGGGTTAGGCAGCAATGAACTATCTCTTCGGCCACCTGCGCCTTGGTCAGCAGCGGAGTGGCATGTGAGGAGCCGTCGCGGCCTAGGATAGTGACACGGTTAGTGTCCACTCCAAAACCTGCGCCGGCATCCCGAAGTGAATTCAGGACGATATAGTCGAGGTTCTTCTTTTCCAGTTTTCGGTGGGCATTATCCAACTCGTTGTCGGTCTCCAGGGCAAAGCCAATCAAGGTCTGCTGGGCGCTTTTCATAGTCCCCAGTGTGGCCAGAATGTCTGGATTCTGCACCAAAGTGAGTGTCATGCCTTCCGCCCCTTGTTTCTTCAGTTTGTGGTCGGCAGTGTGGTCGGGTCGGTAGTCGGCCACTGCCGCCGAAAGGATTGCTGCCGAACAGGTCGGGAATACATTTGTGGCGGCAGCATACATCTCGCGAGCACTCTCTATGTCGGTCCGGTGGATGTTGGGATGGCTGATTTTCAATGAGGTGGGGCCCGTCACCAACTCCACCTGTGCCCCATGTTCGGCCAATGCCAAAGCCAAGGCAAATCCCATCTTGCCCGACGAATAGTTGCCGATAAAACGCACCGAGTCAATCCGTTCGTATGTTGGACCAGCTGTGACCAGCACCTTTTGCCCGCTCAGATTGGGCTCAGGGGAGGCAGAAGCCAGTGCCTGCATGATTTCTTCGGGTTCGGGCATACGTCCGGCCCCCGAGGTGCCACAGGCCAGTTCGCCACTTCCCGGTTCAAGCACATGGATGCCCACACTGCGCAGATATTCAATATTGCGCTGAACAGCAGGGCTCTCCCACATCTGGGTGTTCATGGCTGGGGCCAGAAAAATAGGCTTGCGCATGAAAGAGAGCAGCAGGGTGCTCAGTGCGTCGTCGCCAATGCCCGATGCCATCTTGCCGATGATGTTGGCTGTGGCTGGCGCCACCACCATGAGGTCGCCCCAGTCTTTCAGTGAGATATGCTCAGTGGTGTGGTCATTGTTAGAATCAAAGAGGTCGGCATAGACCTTGTTGTCCGATACGGTTTCCAATGTCAGCGGCGTGACAAATTGGAGGGTATGCTGGGTGGCGACACACTTCACCTCGTGGCCAGCCTTGCGCAGCAGGCGCACCAAAAGTGGGGCCTTGTAGGCAGCAATGCCTCCCGTTATGCCGACAATGACTCTCATTTTTAATTGCTTACTGATTGTCGGCAATCACTTTGTTCTCCAGCTCTTCCATCTTCTGCTGGTTCTGGTCTTCCTTGGCCGGATTGCGATAGTAGAGTTTGTGGTCGAGATATTCTTCGGTGGCCACCAGCACGGGTTTGGGCATCAGCTCAAAGCGGCGCACTACCTCGATTTGCTCGCGGTTCTCGTAGTATTCTTCCAGACCATCGTTGGTGTTCGAAAACTCCTCTATCTTCTTGTGCAGTTCCTTCTTTTCCTCAATGGAGAGCTGGTTGGCCCTCTTGGTCAGCACGGCAACCGTCTCATAGATGTTGCCGGTCATCTGGCTGAATTCTGCTGTGTTGCGGGTGATAGTGGTGTTGGTTACTTTTTTCTTGTTCTCTTCCATTGTATGATGATTATTTTTGATTCGTTTTTGATGATTAAGGTTTATTTGTTGGCACTCTTGTTGGCACTCTCAATCTTGGCAATGGCGGCTTTGGCCAAGGTGTAGTAGTTCTGTGCCATACTGAGGTATTTGGAATTGCTGAAACTGGTGCTGAAACGGTCGAAATCGTTCACCACCTGCTGCAAGCGCTCCTTTATTTTCGACTCCTGACTGTTGATGCCGAACTGGTAGCCGCTTGAAAGCATGTAGAACATGGCCTGCTCCCTGTAGGGCGAATCTGGGTAGTTGTCCAAAAAGTCGCTTAGGGAGGTGTAGGCGGCATGGTAGTTCTCGGTGAGGTAATAGCCATAGGCAATCTCATATTCCTTGCGCATCAGTTTGTTGCGCAATTCATCCAGGTGAATGTTGATTTCGGGAATATGGAGGCTGTTGGGATAGCGGTCGACGAAAGATTCATAGGCCTCGATGGCCTCCTTGGTCAGCCTTTGGTCGAGGAAATAGTCCGGTGACTCATGATACTTGCAGTCGGCGGCCAAGTAGAGAGCCTCTTCGGCCCGTTCGCTGTATGGATAGCGTTTGTAGAAATTCTTAAACTGGTAGCCGGCAGAGTAGTAGTCCTTTTCGGCTAGGAGCGACATGCCGTAGTACCACGATATGTTTTCCGCATTCTCCTTACCGTGATAGTGAAGAATGAGATTTTCGAACAACATTCTCGCGCGGGTGAAGCTCTTGTTGTTGTAGTATTCCATCGCCGCCTTATACTTGGCGTCAAAATCAGTCCCCTTTACCAACTTGTCGTATTCGCCACAACTGACTAACAACGTTAGTGTTAGGAATAATATTCCAATCTTTGTCACAAATTTCATAGTCTGCAAAAATACGTTTTTTTTTCCAATTATCATCTTTTTTTGAATATCCGCCTGTTAATAATAACAAATTAAGCATCCATCAACCCTGTTCACCCCTTTGACGAAGAGGTGATAGCCCTCGACTGTGAAGTACATCCGTCTTTTTACCATTCCCGACTCACAGCACAACCACTTCCTCTTCGCTTTATGTACGTTTAGGTAGCGTTGAATAGCGAAGGGAAACAGGTGCGCCACCGCTGAAAAGGTGCAGGGGAGGGGGCTAATTGGGCAAGAGGTCAAAAAACAAACTGAAACAGGCTACATAAAGTTGGTGAGGAAATATAGTGAGCATGTGGAACCGAGGGCCCTGGCAGAAAAAAGTGTCTTTATTTTTGCAATCTAGGAGGTGAAGAGACAAAAAAAAGTTTTGGAATGCGCTATGGGGCCAAAAAGTCTCTGAAATGGGATGGAGACTTGTTTTGGGGACGGTTGAATCTATGCGTTTGCGACACGATAAAAAAGAGTATTTATATGTAAAAGTTCTTTATTCCGATTTTTATTTGTATCTTTGCCACTTATAAAGAAATAAAAAGTATGGACACTATCATCATCTTAGATTTTGGTTCTCAGTACACTCAGCTGATTGCCCGCAAGATTAGAGAACTGAATATTTACTGTGAAATTCATCCTTTCAACAAGGTTCCAGCCCTGACTTCCGATGTCAAAGGTGTTGTTTTCTCTGGCAGCCCCTACAGTTGCAACGCTGCCGATGCTCCCGTCCCCGACATGACGGGCATCAAAGGCCGTCTGCCGCTGCTGGCCGTCTGCTATGGTGCTCAGTATCTGGCCAAATTCGGCGGTGGCAGTGTTCAGCAGTCACAGGTGCGCGAATATGGCCGCGCCAATCTTCAATTTATCGACTCTGCCAACCCCCTCATGAAAGGCATTCCTCTGGGAAGCCAGGTGTGGATGAGCCATGGCGACACCATTGAGCGCCTGCCGGAAAACTACCATGTTATCTGTTCCACCGACAATGTGCGCTTTGCTGGCTATCAGATTGAAGGCGAGCCTACCTATGCCATCCAGTTCCATCCCGAGGTGCACCATTCGGTTGACGGCCTCACCCTCCTGAAGAACTTTGTGGTGGACATCTGCGGCTGCGACCAGTCGTGGACTCCCGAGTCCTTCATTGAAACCACCGTGGCCGAACTCCGTGCCAAGGTGGGCAGCGACAAGGTGGTCTTGGGCCTCTCCGGTGGTGTCGACTCCACCGTGGCGGCCGTCCTTCTCAACCGCGCCATAGGCCATCAGCTGCACTGCATCTTTGTCGACAACGGCCTGCTTCGCAAGAACGAGTTCGAGGGCGTGCTGGAATCCTATCGCGACATGGGGCTGAACGTGAAAGGCGTGGATGCCAAGGAACGTTTCTATAGTGTCCTGGCAGGTGTTACCGACCCCGAGAAGAAGCGCAAAGCCATCGGCAAGACCTTCATTGATGTCTTCGATGCCGAAGCCAAGCTCATCACCGATGCCAAGTGGCTGGGGCAGGGCACCATCTATCCTGATGTTATTGAGTCCAGCTCGGTCAAAGGGCCTTCGCAAACCATCAAGTCGCACCACAACGTCGGCGGCCTGCCCGACTATATGAAGTTACAGCTTGTCGAGCCTCTCCGCAGCCTCTTCAAGGACGAAGTGCGCCGTGTGGGCCGTCAGTTGGGCATCAAACCCGAGCTTATCGGACGCCATCCCTTCCCGGGTCCCGGCTTGGCCATCCGCATTCTCAGCGATGTCACCCCTGAGAAGGTCCGCATACTGCAGGAGGTGGACGACATTTTCATCCAGGGCCTGCGCGACTGGGACCTCTACGACAAGGTATGGCAGGCGGGATGTATGCTGCTGCCCGTCCAGTCGGTCGGCGTTATGGGTGATGAGCGTACCTACGAGAGCGTGGTTGCGCTGAGGGCCGTAGAGTCGGTCGACGGCATGACTGCCGACTGGAGCCATCTTCCCTACGACTTCTTGGCCAAAGTCTCCAACGACATCATCAACCGTGTCAAGGGTGTCAACCGTGTCGTCTACGACATCAGTTCCAAACCTCCAGCAACCATTGAGTGGGAGTAATTTAAAATAATTGCTATGATTAAACGAAACATATTGCTGCTCCTTTTGTTGGCATGTGTGTCCATTGGATGGGCGCAAATGCCGGGTGGGGTCAAAGTGCAGGTGTCCCACAAGACACAGGTGGTCAACGGCAAACGCTATTATATCCACATCGTCGAACAGGGACAGACCGTCTATGCCATCTCGCGTGCCTATGGCCTCAAGGAGGTCGAGGCCGTCACCAAGAAGGATATTCATTTTCTTCAGATAGGCGATACCGTTTGGCTTCCCTGCAAAGGACAACGCCTTTCCGACGGCACCACAGCCCCCATGGCAACGGACCCCACACCCCAGGCCGATGTCAGCCAGGGTACGGCAACTGGTTCGCAATCCTCCGCAGCCACGCTTCCCGCCACAATTGCCGCTGAGGAAGAACCCATCGGCCCTGTTGCCACCATTCGGCCCCGTGTCAATCCCCAAAGTATTGTGGTCTCCGTCATGATGCCCCTCAACCTCAGCCAGATGGATAAGATTTCCACCTCTAAGTTCGATGTTGAACAGCGGGGCAAGACTACCTATAAAAGCCTTGAGTTCATACAGTTCTATGAAGGCCTCTTGCTCGGATTGGATAAGTTGGAACAGCGAGGCTACAATGTCACCCTTAATGTCGTGGACGTCGAAGGCACCTCCGATGAAGATGTGGAGAAGGCGTTTGTCAGCCACAATGTGGCTCAGTCAGACCTGCTCATCGCCATGCTCCCCCGCCAGCCTTTCCACAAGGCTGCCGAGTTAGCCCGCGAGGCACAGCTATTCATAGTCAACCCTGTGGCCGACCGACCCGAGATAGTCAAGGGTAATCCCTACGTTTTCAAGTGCATGCCCTCTTATGAGGCCTATGCCAAACGCACCGTTCAGGCCATCCGCAGCACCACCCCCAACGCCCCCGTCTACATCCTTCATTCCAAGGCCAAAGGAGAGGC
>ODAI013196680.1_pt1 | contig 59161 bp, 78 predicted proteins | sample 1539321 | NCBI WGS metagenome assembly ODAI01 (sample SAMN02144231, study PRJEB22623) | gut metagenome | biome: sheep rumen | host: Ovis aries | place: New Zealand | reverse complement strand
TTGACGTATTTATTTGAGAAAAGTTTAATTGAGTATGAAAATAATTTCCGAACATACTACATTTGGGCCCGATTTTATAATAGAACTTTTAGAGAAGTGGCTGAGTTTCAGTCACTTCTTTCTTTATGCCTAGATGAAACTTATCTGTATCGGGCGCTTAAAACATAAGTTTTAATGTTTAATACAATTAAGGTAAACAACACTGATACTAATTACACTCACAGTATATTTGACATCAGTGAATATAACTCGGGTGCGACGTATACCGACTTGAGTGCAGCACTTGCTGCAATTCCTGAGAGCAAGTAGCATGGTGGTATGACAGTTCGTTATAAGACTGATGACAACAAGTATGTGCAATACATATATGTTAGCACAAGTACTACTGTTGCTAATTTTACCAATGTGAATAACTGGGAAAAAACAAATTTAGAAAAAGAACTTAATGTAGTTTCTGACAATTTTGGACTAAATTTAAATATCTCTAATGTATCATTAAAGAATGCTGATAATATTTTAACAAAGAGTTTTAAATGTAAGGCTTTATCTACATATACAGTAAAAATTACACTTAATAGTCCTATTACAGCTGCTTCACAGTTTGGTGTTCAAAACGCTTTAACTAATGTTGAAATAGAAGGTTTTGCTATGAAATCTGGAGAAACAGAAGCGGTAATTCGGTTCAACGCAACTAAGGATTATATAGCATACGTTAGATTTTACAATAATAGTTATTCAGGAGGCGTTACATCATGTAATATAGAAGTTAGTTCTGATATTATATCGCTTCCTTATGCACAATCAGAATTTGATTATATAGATGCTTCTATTTATGGTAAGAATATTCCTATAGTGTTAGAAAAATCTTATTTAAATAAAGATTCAGGAAGAAAAGTTTCTTATCCCAGTGGATGCGCTAATACAGACTTGATTTTATGTAAATATGGTGATGTATTTTCATACACTGGAACTGCATCAGCATCAGCAGCATCTGCTGTATTTTATGATGAGGTTTTTAATTTCTTATCTTCAGAACAATATAGCGGAACAACTGATATAACTATCAGTGATAATAGAATAAAATATGTAAGATTTGGTTCATTATCAACTACACTTATTGTTAGTTTGAAAAATAATTTTGAACAAAGATTAGAAAAAATAGAAACCAGTATTGGAGAAGATGTTGATATTGAGAAAACTATATTTGATGACACTGTAGAATTAGGTTCTGGTAACAATATTTTACATAACCTTATTCTTAAAAAGGGATTTAGTTATAAAGCCAATTTAACATTAAACGCTGCTGTTCAAACAGCAAGCTGGTTCTCATTTATAGATAATCAAAGTTCCGCTGAAATTTCTGGAAGACAAGTAAATGTAGGAGAAACAGAACCAAATATTGGTTGTGATGCTTTGCAAGATACTAATGCAGCATTGCGTTTTTATAATAATAGTTCCAGCAATGTTACTTCATGTCGCGTTGTAATAAAAGAGAAGCAAAATTTAAAATCAAAAATAGGAAATCCGCTTTATGGAAAAAAGATTTCTGTAAACGGTGATAGCATATGCTATGGAGCAGGATATAAAGGTGGGTATGCAAAAATAATTGCATTCAGAAATGATATGGCTTATCAGAATATCGGTGTGGCAGGTGGAACTATTGCAGCAGAAACTTACAGTGGTAGTAATCCAAAACATTGGATTTCGAGAACTATTGTAAATATGGATGCAGATGCTGATTACGCTATTTTAGAAGGAGGTGTAAATGACGCATCTACAAATATTCCATTAGGCTCTTTAACACAAGGTTATACTGACCAGTTGGACGACACAACTTTCTATGGTGCTATGGAAAGTATTCTTAAACAACTCATAATAAGGTTTAGTGGCAAGAAGATAGGTTTTGTTATTGTTCATCAGATGACTAATAATTATAGAAGCAGCAATCCTGAGGATACAAGTTATTACTGGGCAATAATTAAATGCTGTAACAAATGGGGTGTTCCCTATTGTGATTTAAATACAACAGTTCCTCCATTTGGATATTTAAGAAACAACGCTGATTTAGATTCTATAAGAACGGCATATACAAAAGATGGCGATGGTTGGCATCCTAATGAAGCAGGATATAAAAAATATTATTGCGACAAAATTGAAGAATGGATGAAAAGTTTATAAGTACATATTGTAATAACTTTGCACATAATACAAAAGCGGGACATCTGAGGTAGACGTCCCGCCTTCTTTATATAATCACTTTATTTAATCTTTCTTTTCCTTTTTAACAATATCTCCGTCCTTAATCTCGAGATAACCCTGTTTGATGAGTTCGCGAACAGCACGTGCGCTGCGGTATCCTTTAGACAAGTCTTCTACGAGACCTTTAACTCGGTCGTTTGTCGCAGTCACTTCGCGCCCCATCTTGTCATAAGGAACACTTACGCAACGGTGAACGAAATGTGAGAACTTGTCGTCTCTTGAGCGCATGTCTTCGTATCGTCCGTCGTATTTATACGGAGTGAATGTCAGACGCTTGCGCTTCGGATCGTTCTCAATCACCAGTTTACCAGCAAACCAAGGTTCAGCATTCTGTCCGTTGCCGGCTTTGATAATACTGATTTTACCATACAGTGTCATGCCGCTTCCCCAATAGTCAGGCCAACCCTCGTTCCAACCGAGATATGCACAGTGACATTCCTTGATGTCAGTCACTTTCACTGCATACAGATTCCAGTCTTTCTCATCACGACCTGGCTTGATAGTCGGGTCGTATGCCCCGACAGCTTTGCCTTTCATGAAGTCTGCAATACGGTCTTCATCGTACACAGTATGCTTCACGTCGTCATCATACTCACGCATCAACTGTGTCTCTCCGTCTGCTTCGTTGAGACGCTGCTTGACCATCTTGCTGATTTGAGTCATGATTGACTCATACATCTGACGTTTGTAATCTTGTCTATCCATTATATTTTGAATGTATTATCGTTTCTGTTATTTATCGAAAAATCGCTATCAAACAAATTCAAGTCTTATTGACGACATTTCCTCTGAACCAGTCAGCAAGCGTCATGCCATTATACAGACAATTCGAATCTGAAAGTGACGTCAGTGCATTATTAAGAATGTTCTGAACACTGCGTGTCACATTCTGTGCTCCAGCTGCTTGTGACGCTATCTGCATGCCGCTGTCTTCACCGAAGTATACACGCCCGTTACGGATGCTCACCGAAGTACGACCATCCTCAGAAATGTAAGGCGGCTCGAGTTCTTGTTGCGCTGTAGTGTCAATGACGCCGCTTGGAATCTTCGTCGCTTTCAGTCGGTCGTATGAAGAACGGTCTGACTGATATTCTGTGTTCACGAACTTGAAAAAGTTTCGTATCTGAGCCATTGTTCCCGAACTGACGCCATCAGAACCACCATCAGACTCATTCTTATTATCAGCCATCATACCGACAGCCTGAGAGTCATTTGGTATCAACAGCACGTCATCGTCGTCCAGTGTGAACGGATTACTGATGCCGGCAAACTTCAACACGAATTCCGTGAAATCATCTGTATCATACATCATCTGTGACACTAAGTCGGGACGCATATGATAGACATCGCTCATGCGCACAATCTCGTAGTCTTGAATCTGTCCGGCACTGCGTGAGAATATGCTCTGAGCCAAGTCGATGACCTGATTTCCGCGGCTGTCTGTAATCTCTCTCTTCTAATCTAATGTATAATTGAACATAGCGATATAATATATGCGTTTGATTAAGAACCGGCGAGTTTCTGTGTATGCAAGTTGCCGAAATACACAGCACGTACATTCTGGTCAGCCAGGAACATCTGTGAATTATTCACCATTCCGAGCGCACGCTGAGAATCCACGGGCTGGAACTTCGGAATGAACGTCGTAGCAGCATTACCAGACGTCAGCAACTGTGTTCCGCCAGGAACCTTATATGTCTGCCAGTAACCGTTACCGCCGGCAGCATTTTCCATTCCGGGCTGGTTCTGTGTCATTGCCAGCGTCTTATTGACGTGTACGTATTTTGACGGAACCCACGAGTCAGACGTACGGCCAGTGAAGTTGTCAACACGAGTCTCATAGTCACTGACTGCCCGGATGTAGTCAGGCAACTTGTAAATCTTACCAGCACCACGGTTGAACATAGATTGAATAGCAGCCTTATCACGAGCCATACCATGCTCGATAGTATACGTCACCTTCAACTCCAACGGGAAGTCATCTGGGCCAAGTTCCTCACCCCATTCGACATTCATCTTAGTACATATCAAGTTACCGACAACAGCAATCGGGTTTAGCGGATTTCCAACAGTCATATGCCAGTTACCGACGGGCTCACCCGTCAGCAATGCCTTGATGCCGCTGATATTAGGCATAGCAGTTTCCTGAATGACCTGGTCTTTCCACATCTTGTTCAAGTTCTCTTTATATGAACTCAATGCTTGCTTCACTTTATTGCTGTCGTCCTGGTTTCCCAATTGACCGGCTAATTCTGCCAGTTTGGACGATTCACCGAACAAAGTAGATGCAACACTCTGAAGCATGCTTCCAAGAGCACCGAGCGTATCACCGACGAATGTACCCAACATCTTCGTCACGTTACTCCAGTCAGCATTGCCCAAGTTCTGTCCGAATTCACGGAAGCCCTTCATCGCTGTCTGTATAGCACCGTTCGAACCAAATATCTTACCGGCATACAACTGGTCCATAATCTTTCCATCTGTACCACCGCGCTTAAACGGGTACATATGAGGACGTATATTAAAGCGATAACCACCACCCCAGAACACTGCTTCTGCAGAAGCCATCTCCATACAGTTAGCAAGAATATCAAGCATCGCTGCCTTGACGTTCACACCGCCTATAGGTCGTGCGACATACTCACACACAAGATTGAAACTCTGCTGGAATTCAATACCGGCATCACGGGCTTTTACGCTCTGAACTCGGTTCACGGGTCCGATAATCTTATTTGCATAGACAGAATCCATCGGGTCGACATTCGCTTGACTGAGCTTCTGGAAAGCAGCATCAGAATGTCCCTGATAGCCGTCGCTCTGAAGCAGACCGGTGAACTTTGCGAAAGAGAAGTAAGAACTTGCTATACCGCCGGTCTTTCCCAAGAAGTTGTTAATGATATTAGAACGAGAACCGACACCACCGAAAGAACCGTCTTTTTCGAACATCTGATCGATAAGAGCACGTGGATTAGAACCCTGATCGCCTTCGACCTTGAAGATGTCTGCATTGACGTCTTTCCACTTCGTGCCGGTAACGAACTTGATGAAGTCGTTTAACTTATTGGGAGAATCTCCGCCGAAGTAAGCGACAACTGTCGCTATCGGAGCCACCTGGATATCTGCCGGCTCTGTTCCGTCCTCATTGTACATCGTAATGAAGTTCAAGTTATCATATGTGGGAACTGCATACTTACGCAATGTAATCAGACGGTTGTTCGGGATGATATTCCACCACTTACAGAATGCGAAGTCTTGGAACGAGTAAGGTGTACGACCCCAGCGGTCTTTGTTCGACCACGCAATGATGTTCGTCACGGTGGGATTAGTAATGCTTGTGAAATCAGTAGCATCGTCAACGATAGCACCGCCGTTGACTCCGGCATTGTCATAGAAACGCTTGTGATTGCGGACGTCATACATATTCGAGTGCATATCTCCCGTCGATGCATCAGCAAGAGTCAGACCTCCTACAAGTCTAGTCACACAATAAGGATTCATCAGAGACTGGACACCGTACATATTCGGGTCGTCCTTCAACTGCTTCAGTTGCTTTTCATCACCCATGAACACCTTATCAGATGCTTTCGTCTTAGAATCTTCAATCTTACTTGTTCCGGAACTTGCATCTCCAGTCTTATTTCCCTATGCATCTTCTCCGAGACCTTTCTCAATAGAGAACACCATGTCATAGTAGACAGATGCTGCAGAGTCAGATGCAAACGGAACAATGCCTTGTGTTGTGCGGAATGCATCGAAACGTACGAGGCGAGGGTCAAACGAATAACCATAGTCAAGAAGAGCAAGAGCAGATGCATCATCGACACCTGCCATAGCGACTGTGCTTGCGTCAGCCGGGTCTGGAAGACTCTCTACAGCAAAATCAGTGTCTGTCCGGTCAGCATCTGGATTAGTCTCGTCAGACGATCCTCTATTCGGATGCCAGAACTCAGGACTATTGAAGTTCATTCCCAACGTCTGAGAAATCTGAGCCTGATACTGGTCGTCATTAGTCACGCCAGGTGCTGGAGGTATCGGCAACTCAGGTATACTGAGCCCAAGCAGTCGAGTCTCTACTTGCGGAGTTTCTTCTACTGCTTTTGCTGCCATCTTCAGTGCTGGCTGTTTTTTCTTCTTATCTAATAGTCTGAGTGAATGACCCATCGTCAATTAATCATTATTTCTTCTATTTATCACAACAAATATTAAAAATCGCTATCTAAACGAAATTATCAGTAAGAAATTACACACATTTTAGACGTCCGAATGTATAATTAGTATATGGGAAAGATAGTAAAAGGAAAATTGAAAGATTTTGAGAGTTGGGTCGAGCGAATCCACTTCTCGAAGAATATAGCGAACGGAACAACGTTCGTTGATAAAGATGAACATAAGTGGACGCTTTGTGGATGGACGCCATTAGACGGACATATACTGTTGTCTGTCAGTAATAAAGTAGCGTTGCCGGCAGAATTAGTGATTACAACAAATGATACATCACTAACGCTGACTGAGTTGCAAGACGTTACAGATATTCTATCAGATTCTGAGCGTGAACAAATCAACGACACAGCCGTACAATATATAAACATTAAAGCATTATCATAATATGGAGATAGTTAAATACTTATGTGAGTTCTTTTTCACAAACTTCTGGCACTGGCTCGGTTTGTGGTTTATTTTGGGTACGATATTTAGCGTGCCATTGTTGCGTATTAATTGCGGAAGTAGCAGAAAAGAAAAAGACAATACGAAAGATGAATAAATTCTTAGATAACATTTGCAGCATCATTATTTACGCTGCTGTTTTCTCTTGCTTTTTAGTAGTAGCGAAGTTCTATCCAATCATCGGCTTTTCATTAGTTCTCGGATTCTTCGCTGGCATGTTGAATAACATTGAACGAGTTCTTCGTGAACTCTTTGATGACAAATATAAGAATAAGTTGAATGAAAGATTATAAGATTAATATCACTGAGGAATATCTAGTCGTCTCATGTCCAGATATGGACGACATAGAGATAGCGCTCAACGATAACAAAGTTGCTGATGCGTACGTCGTTCAGTTTGTCGAGACACAGCTCGGCGACGAACCCGGCTATATGAAGACTACCAGGAAGAACGGCATTGAAGACTTCATATCAGTCGAGAAATCAAGGTTACGTCCTGATGACATGATAACGACTTTGGAGATGGGCAAGGACTACTTGTTTATGGCTGTCTACAAAGACGAAGATGAAGTGACTACACCATATTATATTAAACTCCCCGAGTCATGAAATTTGAAAGTATAGAGTTCAAGAATGTCTTTGCATATGGCGAAGAAGTTCAGAAGATAGAATATTCTTCTGACGGAAAACTGATACTGCTTAAAGGCGTATCCGGTGCAGGCAAGTCAGCAATACTGTCATTGCCTACGCTTGTATTGTACGGAAAACTGAAGAGCGTGTCAAAGTCAGGAATCGCTAACCGTACGAATAAGCACGGATGGGTTCGTGGTGTCATCAGGAAAGGTCAGCACGAATATGTCATCGAGCGTGAGTTCACGCCGAACTCTCTTAAAGTATGGAAGGACGGAGAAGAAATAGACTCGTTCGGTTCATCTGATGCAGAAGACTACATCAAGACAGAAATCATCGAGATACCACTTGCAACGTTCAACAACATGGTGACTATCTCGATGAAGAACTTCACTTCGTTTTTATCGATGAGTCCAACTGAGCGTAAGCAGGTAGTCGACGAAGTCTTCGACGTGCGTGTCGTCAATATGGCTGCAGAGCAAATCAAGAAAGATGCAAAGGAACTTGGAAACAGCATCAACGGTGACAACCAGACAATGTATTCTCTCGGTCAGACATTAGCAAATGCCAATCATGAACTACAAGTCATCCAGCAGAAGAATGCGACACCGGAATCAGAAGAGAAGATAACTCAGAACAATACTGAGATTGCTGCACTGAACAAGACACTCATAGAATATAACGAAGCGCTTAAACTCATTGCTCAGAAGTCTACTGACGCTAATACGCAGTTGAATGCAAAGAACACAGAGATTCAGCAGAAGAATGGAGAGATTAGCGAGAAGCAGTCTACTGTCCGCACTATCAACGAGAAGATAAAACTGTATAACCAGTCTAAATGTCCGACTTGCGCAACACCGTTTACCGGAGAAGCATATGACGGTCTCAAGAAGCAGTTGAACGACTTGCTTGCTCAGAAGCAGGCTGACGTCCAGACACTGCAGAATGAACTGGCTACGCTTCGTACACAGTACTCAGAGATTCAGCAGCACATCAGTAAGATTGCTGAAGCAAAGCAGAAAGTCGACAACGGAATCTATCAGATTCGTCTGAAAATAAACCAACTTCAGAATGAGAATGCACTCATCGTCGAGAAACAGAAAGCATCTGCTGAATACCAGGCTGTGCAGAATATCATCGACCAGACAAACAAGCAATTGGACGACATTCGTGAACAGGTCAACAACAAGACACGCAAGTTGGGTCAGCTGCAGCAGTTGCAGAAGATATACTCACTCGACGGCGTCCTGAAGTTGATTATAGAACAGTGGATTCCGGTTCTGAATGATGAGATAGCAGAGAACTTGTTGCTGCTTAACTTCCCATATACGCTGAAGTTTGACAACAAGCTCAATGCTGAGGTCAGCGACCTTGGTGCTAATGTACCAATCGAGACATTGTCTGAAGGAGAAAAGACCAGATTGAACATTTGCATACTAACGTCGTTTTATAAGATTCTGCAGCGCAAGTTCACGTCATTGAATATCTTGTCACTTGATGAGACAGTGTCTACACTCGACAGTATCAATTCCGGTGCATTGCTGATGTTCCTGAAAGCATTCGCTGATGAGAATAACATCAACTGTATCGTAGTCAGTCATACTGACTTGTCACTTGATGAATTCGATGAAGTCATTGAAGTCGAGAAGAAAATGGGATTTTCTCATGTCACAATTTCTCATGTAAACTAAAATAATACTTGTTATATCTAAAAATTGCACTACGAAAACGCTCATTATTACATGGGCTATTTCGCAGTGCGTTGATATATATGAAGAGTTTTAAAGAGAAGTCTGTGTTTATGCAGTCAGTTATCAGATGCCGTTCTTGATGCGACGGCTTACGACGTCCCAGACTGTATTGATGATGAACTTCTGCTTCAGAGGCTTACCAACCAATGGCTGAATCTCTTCATTGAACGATTCAACGATGATGTCCTGACGACCGGCACGGAAGCACTCAATCATCTGCTGTGCATTGCGATATGCACGCTTGCGGATGTATGCCCTGATGTCGTCTGCAGTAGAATTCTCGTTCAGAACGATGATGCTGTCCTGAATGAGTTTCACGCCCTTTTCGTTGATGCCAGTCTTCGGATTCCAATATTCCAGGAGACGCTTCAGCATCTTCTCTTTTTCTTTCTTCGACAAATCATCAATCTTGCCGTCAATGCCGTAGTTCTCTTTCAATACGTTCACTACTGCAATCTTCTGCTTGTCGAACACAGCCTTACGCTGGTCCAGAACTTCCTTCTTACTCTGGTTGAAAACTTGATTATATGTCCTCATGTCTTTTAAACAAGTATTTTACTTTCCTTTATTTATCTCGATTTGTAAAAAAGTTGCGAAAATGGATTTAACTGATGCTTGAGAATCAAAAATCTTGCCTTATATCGATGACAAGCCGCTCTCCTTTCGGTATCTTTTTCGTTGCCCTGATGACGATGCATTCCCGGTTAGCGTCCCACTCGTAATCGCAGTTCGACTCGTTGTTGAACCCGTCCACTACATCGTAGTACTGACAGTATCCCATGGGCATCACATAGCGCTCGTTCGGCTTAACTTCGAACACCATCTCACGTACGTCCTTCGAATATAGTGCTGACTTGTCGACATTGCGACACGGACAATATTCTATGATGTCTCCGCAATTGAATTTGTGTGCAGCATAGACGTTGTTCCCGTCACACGTCACCTTGCAGACATATCTGTCAGCAGGAACCATATCGATAGCACAAATACTGTCGGGCGTATGATATTTTACGTCCTTGAACATGCCATATGTATTGAGCGCTTCGTTCAATTGACAGCATTCTGACAGATATTTTACGCTATGATTTCTCATTGTCTCTTTTATTTATCTGACTTTATTGAAAATCTCTGAAATTTTGATTTCTTAGAAAGATGTTTGTTTCGTTTAAAGTCAATCAATTATCAAAAACGACGAACTTCGACATAAACGCTGCGTCGACTGGTTTGCTCTAGTCGCATTTTATTTGCATCATAATATAGTAGTGTCGATGCTCACTTTCACACCATACTACACCGATACTCAAGACAACGTATAGTCCTATCATCGGTTGCACAAAACGTGACTTCAAGACAGTCATCTTCCCTGAGCGTATGTCAGCACGAACAGCACGAGCGAGTTCTTCTTTCAGAGGCATAGCGACCTACTCAGGTTCGAATGCACCCAATGAGTAGTCGAAGAACAACGGGCTGTCTGTATAATCCTCTCCGACCTGTTTAGCCATGATGCGAATCAATTTTGCATCATTGCTTCCTGGGTCGATATACTTCACAGTTTTCAGGTTGACGTCTCTGGACAGACTTCCTGACAAGTTGAATACGTTAGATGTACTTCCGAACTTCTTGCTGAATCCGTTCACTATTTCATCATACAACTCTGATGTTGCCATATATCCACCAGACAACTCATGCAAGTATGAATACAACTCAGGCTTCGGACATAACACTCGCATCAGTGAATATATGAGAGGAAAGTCGTTCTGTGCATCAGCACGTGTACTGAATTCATGTTCACATAATGCAATGATAGAATCGATGTTCGAAGTCATCTCAGCATTCTTTGCCCATATATTCGACAATAATCCGTAATCATCAACTGACGAGTATATGATAAGTTGCTTGACATCTACTCTTCTCTTTAACATCACTTTACAGAGTCCGTTCAAAAACGTCATTGCTCTCGCTGGAGTTATGAAAGCACCGTCAATAAGAAACATTATACCTTCATGCTGTGCATTATTGTTATATTCTACTCTTGAACTACGGCGAATCATCGGACACATGCGCAAATAACGTTCTACTAAGTGTGATATTTCGGGTACAGTATCTCCTTCTGCTATAGGTTGCGAATCATCGTAGTAAATCTCTATACGATGCGACCAGTCAGATGATGGTTTACTCATGTCGACGTGCTCCAGTTCTTCGTCATGCTGCAGCACATCTTCAATATTGTCAAAATATTCGTCGTTGAAGTTCAAAGTTAGTCTGTAAAGTATTACGTTTCCGTTATTTATCATCAAAAAGTGACTGCTTCGATTTTCGAAACAGCCACTATCGTTAGTAATAATTTCAAATAATTAAATCCATTGAATCTTCTCATTCAGAGGATCGAGACGCTCGAGAATCTTAGCGATGAGCGGGTTTCTCACTATGTCACTCTTCTCGAAGTCTACACGACCGAATTCTTCCATGTCATCAAGACGCTCGACAACTTCCAATACAGAAGACTTCTTACCGGCTTTCTTGATGTCATTACGGTCGAGCTGTCTGATGTCACCGCTAATGACTATCTTACTGGCTCCGCTGCCGTAATAGAATTCCTCGCCGGCTGCTGCTGCTTCCTGTGGACTTATTCCTCGTTTGTGACCACCAATACGAGTCAGCAGCAGAACAAGTTCTTCGATAGAGAAGTTCTGTGCCTCGTTAATCAATATCAGTGCATTGTTGATAGAACAGCCTCTAGCATAGTTCACCAGACGATGCTCGATGACGCCGTTACGCCTGAGACCGTTGACGACCCTCTCGACCATAGCGTTACCGGAGTCTTCAAGAATAGATTTCATCGTCTCACAGTCTGCCTGGATATAAGGCGACATCTTCTGTTCCAAGTCTCCCGGAAGGAAACCGATGTCCAACGTCTTCGCACCCGCCGGTGTAGTCGGACAGAAACAGATGATTTTCTTGAAACGACCCACCTTCAGCGACTGAAGTGCATAGGCCAGGCTCACCCACGACTTACCGGTTCCGGGTTCACCGAGAGCAGCCACGATTTGCTTAGAGTCATCTTTCAACAGGTTAAGATACTGCTTCTGCTTCTGGTTCTTGCACCGGATGTCGATGTTGTAACTGTAGTCGACATACGGGATTGGTTCCATCTTCAGAAGTGATGGACTTGTCGGGTTCATCTTGTACTCGATGTACGTGAGTTCTTCTTCTGTGAAGGGCGGACTCTGTGTTTTTAGTTTTTTCTTCTTTGCCATTAAACTAAGAAATAGAAAAATTTTAAAAATGGAAACGAAAAGCGGAGGAACTCAGTCTTACGCCGAATGACGCATGAGTAACCTCCGCAGTATGGATTCTTATGTCGTGTCGCCGCCATTGCGACGAACATGTAATGCATATTATATTTCAGCACACGATAAGTTTCGTTTCGCTTATTTCTATTTATCTAAGTCACCCGAAAAAGTTTTTTTCAACTGAAGAAAAATCCTAAATAAATAAAACAAACGACAAGTAATTTTTATAATGAAAGAAAAGAAGAATGACATCGAGAAACTGGTATTCGACTGTCAGACGAAAGAAGCGGCAACGGAATTCTGCAACGACATCATCGCTGCCGGCGTTCCGGCTGAGTCATGCAAGAAAATCCGAAAAGTACCAAAGACTGAGATATATCGTCTGACTGTAACTAATAGCAACGACGAGATACAAATTGTCATAAAAATGCTTCTTGGTCCTGAGTATGGCATGAGTCTTGAAGAGATACAAAACTTCCTAAAGATTCAATTCGTACTTCCTGACGCTTAATCTTTGAACGTCTGCAGAAGAAAAATCTCTTGCTTTTCTATATAATAAAGTAAAGGAAGAGATTTATTTACATATGCAGACAAAGAAATCAGTTAAACATAACCGCTACAAATTCAAAGTCGGAGACTATGCATGGATTGTTCCAGAAGACGCACAAGACGACCATGACGACTCACACAAGGTTCTCGTCCGTGTGAAGAAGCGACTTTTACGTCCGTTCGCTGACTCAGTGAACTACTATCTCTGTGAACACTAGATGGGCCCAAGACGCTTCAATAAGATACACTACGAGACTGAGATGCGTTATTTAGAAGATTCAAGAGAGTTAATTTAAACGTTTAAATAAGAAAGAATATGAAGAAAATCTATTGCATTGAAAAATGGTGGTTAGATAATAAAGAAATTCATAATAGATTTAATAATAATTGTGAATTTTGGAATTGCATTGAAGAGCCTTGGAAAATTGGCTGTTGGAATTTTGTAGAAGAATATGATTCTGAAGAAAAATTCAAAGAAGATATCTTAAGTATTATCAATAGTGGTGGAATTGTTGGTAAAGTTTGGATTAAAGAAGTTCCTGATGACTACTCTACTTCAATCAAACTATGAAAATTAAGAAGAAAAGAAACGGACATACGACATTCTTTTCGCCGTATGTTGTTGAATGTCCCCAATGCGGCAATCTTATCTTGACTGACGTAGCATTTGGTAGTGGCTGTTGCAGTTGCGAGAAATGTAGTCCGAGAGAGTTTCTGCATTTCGATTATGTGTCGAAAGAAGCACTGCAAAAGAATCGAGAGAAGTACGCAGATTTTTTAAACGAACAATTAGAAGAAGTTGAATTATGACATCAAAAGAAGTAGAAATCGACGGAAAGAAATACACAATGCATAAGACTGATGCTCCAATTACTGAAGGAGTAGTTTATGGTCCGTATGTGCCTACTGACAATATTCCTTGGGTAACTGGAGAGTTTCACAACAAAGAGACAGAAGAGTATAATCAGTTCATGATAAACTATCATAAGCAGCATAGTTGTTGTCCAAAATGTGGTTCAAAGAACTTCACGTCAACGCTTGTTGGATATATCTTCGACACTTCAAAACCAGATGAGTATAAAGACAAGAATTCGTGTCATTGTCTAGACTGTGGATGGAGAGGGATAAGACACGACTTAGTACCAGATATTGAAGCTAAACAATAATACAAAAAAAACGAGAAGTCGATAATTAATCAACTTCTCGTTTTATATTCAACGAACGTTCTCAAAGCAGTTGTTGTAGAAAATCTTACGATATAATTCGATATTCGAGAAATGTTTGCTTTCACATAAAGACTTGTTGAACTTCACTAACACACCATAGATAGCAGCCATAACTCTTGACACATATTTAGCAGCAGCTTCATCTATTCCATATTCAAATGTATGCAATCTGAAATGTCTATCGATTTCTTTCACTGCATCTTGAATATTCTTCGATGCTTTATATTTTCGAACTAAATCATTTATAACATCAACACAATTAAAATCATATGTCAATCTTACACACACTCTAATGAAATCAACTGAATAATCTTTCATCATGAATTCGCATTGTGCTCTTTCTTCATCAGTCGGATCATTCTTATTACACAACTATCTGAGCATTTCGTCTTTCGCTTCTTGCCGCAATTCCGAATCTTCAAATGCACGTCCAGTCGACGATATGTTTGCTTCCATCTCTGCCTTGCTGAAATAATAGAATAATTCTCGTACGCATTCGTATTCTTCATCATCTAAAGAAAGCATATCAATATAATTTTGAATGTCCTTCTTCAAATGAATATGACGCAGCAGAGCATTCTTTCCGCTTTTTGTCATATATGCCTGACGTAAGTGTAAGAACTCATGGTCGAAACATCCGTAAATATATCGTCTGTACTGACGATTAGTCATCTGTGTCTATGCATATGTATCATTAATAAAACGATAACTAATAAGCATTTTAGAATACCAGCCAAGTAGTAAAACAGTATTCACTTTTATGATTAAGTCGTCTGGTTGATTATCTGAATCTTCATATGTAATGACTGCTTGCATTACACTATCAATAAGTGGGTCAGAAATAACATATACCGGTATGGCATTCTTCGGTAAGTCGTTGCGTTTTTCTGCTCTAGCAAAGTTATTCTTGTCTGGATTATAACCCCAACCGATATACTATTGCTTATTTGTATACTTATTGATGACTTCGTCCGTTGGTTTAATTGTTAACAAATAAATGTAACTCGCAATGTCTTTATAAACATTAGTATCAACAAGAAATGAAACATGCTAACTCTCAGGTAGAGCGTAATATCTTCTTATTGGAGGACTCATTGTTTCATACTTTAAATTGCTCATTTTCTTTCAAAATGCATTTATATATTTATTTCGATTTTAATAAGTTCCGGGCACAATATCATCTAAATAGCACCACTTTTCAACGATTCCTTCTGCTGTTTCGCCAACTTGTGTTGCGCTGTATAAATTGAACTGTTTTTCAATCTTACCATCAGTGAAACTTCCCTTCCAGAACCCGTAGTGCCCGTTAATAAGTCGCACAATGACAGAACGTTTCATATCACGAGGTTCGCTTGGCGTATGCCATAGATTCTCTATTATCCACTTTGCTCCTTCGATGAATATGTATGGGACGTCTGTATTGCCAACTGCAATGTCTCCAGATATACACTCATCCTGACATTGCTTAGCAGCTTCATGAAGTTTATTAATAAGTTCCTGTCTCATTTCTCTTGTTTGTAAGGATTGTTACTTTCTGTTACTGCAATAGCGAGATTTCTCTCGATTAAACCGCGATAATCAAAATGATGCTCGTTCAACCAATCGAATACAAGAATTACGACATATGAAGGAACTTCAGACAGATAGAAATCCAAGCACTTATGATTGTTTGGATAAGTTGCTAAATCCAACCCGTTTGTGAAGTCATATGTCAAGCCGCTGAATTTCTTCAATTCTTCGAACTCTTCTTCGGTCATCGAAGACATGGGTCGCAAATATGGCTTGATGTCTTCGAGTCCACACGACCAGTCTCTCAACCACGGACGTCCACTTGCTCCGCTCGTGTCATTGTACTCTACTTCAATCCAGTTGCCCCCTCCGAATTCAGTGATAGTAGCAATATACACGCCTTCTTTGTGTCCGTTGTCACCATACTTCAGCGTAAACTGACACTTCACTTCATGCGGCACACGAGCTGCTAAGTCATAAGACAATACTTTCAGTTCTTCGTCTGTCATAGCAAATTTTGTTCAGTGTGAATAACTACTTCCTGTGTTCTGTCGTTGAAATACTCTTGTATCTTAGCAAGTGCTTCTTGTCTTGACAGATTCTCTGCTAGTGTCTGCTGTGGTCTATCTGCTGTAATTTCCCAGTTAGAATTCCACATTCTCTTTATTCTTATCTTCCTGCTCATGATTATAACTACTTATCAACTCCAATATGACCGTTCTCAATAAGCCACAAAATCATCGACTGCGTACAACCCATCAGCGTAAGTCCTTTGACTATATTTGCAGTCCATCCTTCATGCACGTATGAGATATACCAACTGACATCGTCAGCTAGACGACCGATGTTCAGACAGAAGAAATGTCCATTCATCTCAATTGCAGACGGCAGCATATCTGTCAATGTCGTCAAACTCCAAGCAGGAGTGACTTTCGGTCGTTTACAATATTCTACAAGTTCTTCTTTGCTGAACCGATATGCAGGATGCAAATCATAGACTTCTATCATGCAATTCGGATCCGGTTCCCAGAACATGTCAGCAGTTCTGACTCCAAGTCCCGCTTCAAGCAGTTTCTTGCTCTCTTCAATAGTAGTTCCAATCATAAGTCAAATCATTTAATATCTAGTGGAGCAATCTCTTCTTGATAACACCATTTCACTATATTATATTTCTCGCATTTGTTAATCCAACGGCGTTTATGTTCATCTTCAGTTCCAAGACGTTTGCCGCCAATTAAACAAATGTTCTCTTTGAAGGTCCCGACTTTCCCATTACCAGTCCAGTATACGATGGGTTTAGTGTAATCATCTAACTCATCTGGGTCTTTCCATTGTATGTTATTTACTGTCTTTACTGGACGTTTGCCATCCCAACTAGTGACTTCTCCTGAATTCTTCCATGTCTGACTTCCAAATGAATCAAACCACTCTTCTTTCAACATATGGTCTAACATTTCATCTCGCAACACTTGGTAAGCAACATCTTCGAAGAACACAATATGGTCACGTCGACCAAGCAATTCATTACACATATCAATTGTAGACAACATCACTTTTGTAATAAGTGATTGTGTCTCTTTTGGAAGCGAATTGTAATAATTCCTACCGTTAAGTCTTTCTTTAACGCTGCTCATAAATCATTATTCATAATTATCAACTTGTATTAATAAAGAACTCCAACTTACTTTAGTAGTACACTCAGTTTCTTCGTGTGTGCGAGTATCTTCTTCAATGAACGTAAGAGTTATCTCTTTTGGATTATATGCATCTTCAAATTCCCATTTGATAAATTTCACAAAACGTCTATAACGTATACGTTCAGAAATATCATTTTCAGAAAACAAATAAGCATAACATAGTTTTTCTATCTTTTTGCTCAATTGTTCGTTCTCTTGCACATTAGCAATATACTTTTCAAATATGTTCATAGCGCTTCATTTATTGTTAATATATCTCGTCGGTTCTTTCGAATTCAGCATATCTTCAATAGTGATGTCTTTAGGCAATATGATATTGTTATTCTCAAGACAATACTCGAGAATATCTTCTGACCCGCACCATGAACGCATACCTTCCATAAACATCGTCATTTCGTAGTAATAATCTTTCAAAAGTGCGTTGTCATCTTGATGCCATATGTCATTAATGCGTTCTTCTTTAGTCTTTTCTTTTACAGATTCTTCTGGTTCATCGACTTCTTTCACGAGATAAACTTTTGAAACAGCAACGCATCTTGACTCTGAATGCAATGCACACCACATATCAATGACGTCCTGTTTAGAAAACATCTTATCGAATACCACATCTTTCCTAAAGTTGCAATCTTCTGGACCGTCATAATCGTTCCATCCAGCATAGGCATCAATGTGCCAAACATTATATTTCTTATTCTTACTCATAACTTATCATTTTTTAGATGTGTAATCAAATCTCCAGTACGGATAACCGTTCGACTGGTTCTCGTATCGAATTATCTTACAAAGTACTAAAGTATCATCGTCAGTGTACAGACGCAAAAAGCGTTCAACATCTTCCGGACGTCTGTCCTCATAGAAACACTGTCCCATATTGTTCCAAATCTTCTGACTGCATTCGTTATACTTCTCAGAATTCCAACCGTACATGCGGTCAGAATAAACACTATGAGTTCCTTCAGTATCGCTAGAAAACTGAATGACTCCACCGTATTTGTCGACTGGTCCGAAATATGTAATAATATCACTCATATCATAAATCTCCTTTGAAAACTTTAACCGGATTACCACGCTGCAACAGATTGTGGTTCATCCACATATCGTATGTCTGCTGTTGTCTTTGTGCTTCAGACATTGCTGACAATTTCGCAATCAAACGCTCACGAGCGAGTTTCTTGTTCTGAGGCTGATCGCAGAAGTCTTGAGCTAGTACGCTAATGCCTGTCGGAATATGTGTAGCACGAACAGCAGACTCAACTTTGTTGACGTTCTGACCTCCAGGACCAGAAGAACGAGTCGTCTGATATTGGATGTCTTTCTCGTTGATAGTTGATTCTTGAACTCTCTCATAGAAACAACAACCAACGAACCATCGCGTTCTCTTATGATGTGGACGATAAGGATTCTTTGTTGCTATCCATGCAATTGACCCTTGCCATTCTTCCTGGAACTTCTTTAACTTCTCTTCGTCGTCAGACATCAATTTCAGAACACATGAGAACATACACTGCTCATGCGTTCCTTCTTCAAAGTCAATCAGTTGGACTTTGATGTCTCTGATAGATGCTTCATATGCAAGTTTCGTCTGGACGAGAAACACTGCTCTCGTCACTTCTACCGGTCCACGACCCGATGTTATCTGACAATATATCTCTTTCATCTTACTTTATTTTGATTGCAAAAATAAGAATTTCTTATGTGATGTGCAATAAACTAATTAAATATTTAACATTAATTAAGACTCGAAATCACTATGGCAAAACATCTTACCGATAAATTCTTTATTCTTCTGCCAAGGCACACAGTAAGCATATGACTCGCCACCCACAGCAACATAGCCGAGTTTATCACTCCCGTCACAGAAACCCTTATATCCAAATATTGCCGGAATCCATCTGTGTCCGTGTCCTTTATTCATCAAGACTTTTGTCACAAATGGTCGCATATCCGAATCGTCTTTGAACTGCACAATCTTCTTTTTAGAACTTCTGACAGTCTTAGAACTCTTCAACTTCGAACGCTTACTGCTTTCAGAAGGCAGGACTAGCGACCAGTCGTGCTTGATGTCTCGACTTCCGCCGTTCTTCCAGAACTCCTCTTTGAAGAAATAATCTTCTGATTTTGATGCATACCAAATTTTATCGAATTCTTTATATGAAAATTCTCTTTTGTTACCATCGATTTGAGTAGCCCACCACTTGTCATCACGTTTATAAGGTAATGCTGGTACAATATGAAGATTCTCGTCATTACTATCATTTTCATAATACGAATCATGCAATATGAATTTCACTACTGTTCCATCTTTCAGTATACCACAGAATGTCTGGTCAGTCGGAGTTCCGGCAACTTCATCTTCGCTATAAGAGTCTGTCTTATAGTATTCACGAAGTTCATATTCATAGTAATCGTGCTCAATTGGTGTCATTTCACGAATCTCAGCAATCTCTATGTTGTCATCGCACAAACATTTGAACTGCAATTCTTCTCGATTTCCGTGAAATTCTTCAAACATCATAGCACAATATTTGTCTAGAAGTCCTCCGTTATAGTAACTCATATGTATATTACCAAGTGCCATAATACGATTATTATTGAAATCGAAGTAACCCCATCTGAAAAGATAGCGTTTTCCATCGTCCGTTCGGACGTACATATAGTCACCAGGCTGATATTTCCTAATAGTCTTATAATTCAGAGGATTACTATTCTTATGTGTTTCAGCACTTATCTGCTCACAGAACATGCATTCGAGTTCACTTGATGCTTCAGACAACATATCGACATCGAAATAACTTGCGATGACTTCTGACTTAATGAAAATGTGTATTTTGCATTGCTCATAAAAGAAAACTTCATCTGTCAATAACCCTCCATTTTCAGTCATGCCACGATAGCGAACAATAAACATCCAGTCGCTATGAATGGTTTTAACGACTAGAATTCTATCAATCATGTCTTTAAGTGCTTCTTTTGATAAGACGTTGCCATTTCTCTGAACTGACTTCTTTGAGCGTTGATTCGTTTCTTCTATCATCTTTATAGTGTCATGAAAATTTCTAACAGTTGCTTCATCAGCAATGTCAAGATACTTCAACATTGTATAATCACATGCAATATGTTTAGATTCATCAAACCCAACCGGTGCTTTATTTACAATATGCAAGAAGTGCGTCTTATATATAATGTTGTTGCCTTGCGCATGAACATAAGCCAAGTCAAAGATGATTCCGTAACCATATTTGTCAATCGCTTTCATGACTGTACCAGACGTCAAACGCATCACGTTAGATAAAGACATAATGCGACCTCGCTGCTTATTATTGTATTCGTCTATCATTTTCTGATTGACACGACGGACGTCTTCAACGGTGAATAGAGGTTTTCTTGACATTATATGAATTATAATTTGAGTAATGCTCGTTTATGAACTTGAGCTTTAATACCGTCAAAATAAACTTCAACCCAATCATCTGATAGTTCTCGAGTTATCTCTCCCATATCGATAATCGGCACTTTAATTCTTGTTTTTGTCTTGACAATGTCTCCAATAGAGAAATCATCAGTTATGCGCTGGCAGAACTCTTCCATGAACATATACGAATCAATTTCTCGATTTGAAAGACGCTTAATGAGATCTTCATTTCGGACGACCCATCTTTTCACTTTATCGTAGTCATTTTGTTGAATACGCAGAGGCGTATTGAATACATTTTCAGTGCATTCATCAAGTGTCATACAAATGAGATGACTATATGTAATATCGTTCTCATTATACGAATTCTGAATGAACAGTATTGTTGGATGTCCATACGTTTCAGCAGCCATTCCGTCGTCCAAATATATAGTAACCGGAAGTCCGGTTTCTCTTGGAAGGAACAGGGTAAATTGTTCTGCTTCTACGCTAAAATTAATCCGATTTTTGTATTCTTCTTTCATTGTTCAAACGTAAATCAATTATTAATGTGTCTCAAAAAGTTCTCATACAACTTTCGAACTTTCGTGTCAACAAGTTCATTAGTTTCTTCTTCAGAGAGTTCATGAAAGTCTACTATCTTCCATAGACTCACTTTAAATGGACGCCAACATATCATCGGTCGTAAAACTCGACGACCCATGAAAACATGAGGCTTACCATCTAAACCACATGTCTCAATATCATAAACTATATGTTGTGTGCTGAAAGGAAACATAATTATGTTGTTACTATATCGACATTCAACAATTCTTTCATTCTCTTCTTCTCATCATCAGAAAGACGATTAATGATATTCATGAGTTTAGCGTCGAGTGCTTCTTGCTTCTTTCTACGGTTTTCTTCCATACGAGCGAAGCAAGGCGCAGTCCCACGAGATTTCTCTTCAGCATAAAGCGCCATCACTTTTTCGTACACTCCGATGTGCTTTAACCATTCTCCGACTTCATAATAGAAGTTGCAACACGTTGATTCTAAGACATCATAGTGCATGCTATCATTGACTAATTCATTAACGAATTCTTCAGCGAAGTCATTCGGTACATCTACCATAATTTGATAGTCTCCATACTCTGACACAGTTCCTTTACGACGAGCATCTCCACATGCAGATCCATCTTCATATGTACACAAGAATTCACGTTCAATGTTTACGTATCCGCTACGACTCCAACGAGTACGATGACATCTCATACTCACAATCTTTCCATATCCAGCAAATACAAAGTTGAGATTAATCTTGGGCTGTTGCGCATCCGGCCACTTCTGCATGACTTCTGCATATACTTTCATCCCGACGAACAATTCCTTGCCGTCGATAGACATCAAAGGCACATCCTCCTCCCATCCCTGATAGTCGCTAACAACTTCAAGAATCTCTTCTGAGACTTCGTTGTTATGTTTTAAATATGCTTTATCGCCGCAGTATTCTCTGATTTCTAGCGTATAGTACTTCGACAAATCTCCGTTCTTATCAATACGCCATCCAAGACCATCGATAACATATTCCCGGTCTTTGACGTCTTGAAATTTCGGTGCATCGTCACCTTGTATGACGTCCGTCCATTTTGGCTCAGCTGTCAGTCGAACTCTGTCACCTATGCTGTATTTGTAATATATTTTGTTCATAGATTATACTCTTTAAGTTTCTCCTGATTTCTTGTGATATAAGTCTCACATTGCTCGATGCTTGATTTCAATATCTTTATATCTTCTTCCAACTCATCGATATCTCTATTGTTGCGATAATTCTCATAATCTTTCATAGAGCAGAAACCCAGATACGACTTGTCAATATTGCGTTCGTAGTCATCATCGTAATAACAGCATCGGACGTCTAAGAAGTCCTTGCTGTCCTTATTGCGAACTTCAAACTCGTTACCGGCTAACAAGTATTCTACGCCGTTCTTACTGCTAACTTTATGCGTAATGTGTCTCTTTTGATAATCTTTTAGACGAAGCAATGAAGAAAGAATGATTATCTCATCGTCGAAGTTCAAATTATCAATCGTCTGTGGACGTAATTTCTTGCGATGCATCTTCTTCAATTTCTCTTCAGTTTCGGCCCGTTCTTTCGTGTATTTCTCTATTTTGTGGTGACTGTTATCAATTTGCCACTCAAGCACACTCTTCAGCACCATATCTTTATCAATATAGATATGTGGAACTGGTTCGATGTCATAAGGCGTATGAAAATCGACAAAACGCTTTGCTGACTCATTAACTGCTTCAACAAACTCATAGTGCTCGTCAACTGGTTTCACGCGTATGCGACAATGAACATGGTCTTGACACGTCATATCTTCATAGATGTCACTATCGATATGCTTGTATGTTGCCATGCCTCCACTTCCTCGGAACTTGTATAGTTCTGACGGCCAAACTTTATTATTCATGTCACTCTCAGTCATTGTTTGGAGTTTTAGCTTCTTTAATCATTTCAACAGTCTTGTCGACATCTTTAACAACAAGAGTCACTTTCTGACCATGCTTGAGAACATCTTCCAATTGAGATTGCATCTCAATGTTCATGTCAACAAGATTACGAATAATCGGGACGAACAGTTTGTTGTACGTATTTTCTACAACACGATTATAGTCAATATTCGTGCTATTAGAATTCTCATTATCGACGATTTCGCATACGCTATCAGCAAGCGCAATAAAGACGTTCTTCTCTATTCCGTGCTTGAATAGTTCTTCTTCGTGAACGAAATTGTACGCTCTGATAAAATTGAGTATAGCGTCGTAGTGCTCCATAATTATTTCTTGATTGAGAATACAAAGTATGCTGGATAACTCTCGCAATATGCAGGAGAATCATACACAACTTTCCATCCTTGCTCACGATAGATATCTTCTATGTCGAGCCAATGATTGTCGAAAATCTTGTCATGATCGAGTTGCTCTCCGATTTCTTTAAGTATGTCGTCCTGGTAAACTGTTGCTTCTCGAGTCTCAGTACTCCAGTTTTTAGTAATCAACTTATTCACTGTCTCGATGATGATATTCGGAATTTGCTTGCGCTTCTGTTTTGGCAAGTCTTCTGGTTTGATGGGAGTTACTTTCTTTGTTGCCATATTATTATCTTTTGAGTTCATTTGCTTCTAAAATCGAATCGACCTTTACATTGATTATACTGTCTAAAGTGTATCGGCACATCTCACAATCTGGAGACGGAACGAGGTGAGGATGCGTTTGAAAGTAGATACGGTCGTATGTATGTCCATCTCGCTCAAATACATGTTTCTGTGTTTCTCTCTGATAAGATAACGCCCATATCATAAAAACAATAAAGATAACGCCAAATACTCCTACTCCGACGCTAATAAGTTTCCAATTTTCTTTCATAAATGTATTTCTTTATTAATCATTTTCGTTGACATAAAACTCAGCCGGAATGTCTACTCCATTTCCGATGAGAACTTTACGCAAAAAGCGCTTTGCTTTCTTTGGACTCGAGAATGTTGCTTCAGTATTAATTTCTTTATCGTTGTGGTAGTACACAAAACGCTTCCACACATCAGAACCATTCTCTGCATACTGAGGAATATAGCGCTTATGCTCTTTACCTTCAGGACGCTCATATGAAATACGAAATTTCATTGAACTGTCTATGACATTCGTCCTGACATTGATATTTGTTTCTCTATTTGTATTCATATTGTATATTATATTTCTGCGCAAAGATACGAAATATTTTCGTCATTACATCACGCTACCAAAAGAAAACAAATAACATTAAGAATATTTAACAATTAACTCTGCTTAAAAGCATATTTTATTAAGATTGCTTAACCAAAACGACACTTCTAATGTATAATGAAGTAGAGAGTTCAATGAACAATAACTCTCTTATTTCAAACGAAATCATAGATGAAACAAGATTGGAAAATAAGAATTTAGCACCGGATATGACGTCTAAAGCTAAAGCCAAGAAGCGACCCGGACGTCCGGCAAGAAAAGCAGCAAAGAAACCGGCGTTGAAAAAATGTCAGTGTTGTGGCAAGGAACTCCCGATAGACGAGTTCAACTATTGGAACAAAGAGAAAGGTTCGAGGATGTCTATCTGCAAGGAGTGCGAGCATGAGAAGCAGAGACTGAAGAGGGAGTACAAAAAGAACCTTCTGTTAGAACTTAAAGAAGTGGGATGCTGCATCTGCGGAGAATCAGACCCGGTTTGTCTGGACTTCCATCATTACGACCAATCAGAGAAAGAGTTCAACGTCTCTTAGGCGCTCACGAAGACTGTCCCTGATATGATTGAGGAAGCATCAAAGTGTGTGATTGTCTGTTCAAATTGTCACAGGAAGATACATGCTGGAACACTGAACATCGAAGATTATCTCTCAAGACATGAATACGACTACCGCCGAAAACTATTCACTTTATATCAGGCTTCTCTTAAAAGAAATGACTGGGTTCACTTCCCTCATACAGAAACGAAAAACAAAGAAGAAGATAGAGCATGACAAACGAGAGTAAAGAGAAGAATGAGAAACTCTATGCTGACTTATTTGCACGCATGGACGCTAATGCTAAAGAAGCGGAAGCGCTGAAGAAAGAAGCAGTTGAAATTGGTGCAGAGAATGAGCAGGAGTTCATCAATTGGCAGGACCGACTGAATGTCGTGTCTATGCAACCAGAAGAAGAACTGTAGCGATAATCGCTGCAAACATGAGTCTAAATGTAAAAGAAGAAGAGAGCACTCCTATGAAGGAACGCTCTCTTTTTAGTTATAAACACTAGCAATCAATCACCAAGTGAACGCCAGTGTCTGTCGAATGCTCCATTGCTAGAAGTAGACTGCACAACGACTGTCTGCTCTTCAGAAGAAGCATCGTTCAAATTCCTCAAATTATCCTGTGATACCATATTCCTATTATTTTCGTTTGTAGAAGCATCGCCCGTAGAGAGGTCGTGCCATTCTGGGTCGTACTGCGAGCTTGAATCAAGAATGCGCCATTCAAGTTCCTCATCATAGAGGTCTTGAATCTTCTGCATCATGTCAGGCAGAACGTCAACGCTAGGCTCTTCAATCTTGTCAATACCCAGGCGTACGCACAACTTATTCATCATATCGAACAACTGCTTGACAGAAGAATCGAGCAGTAAGATATTCTCAGCATTGTGCTGAACGTCTACATTGACTGTCTCAATCTCGACGAATGCGAGAGAAACGTCGCTTGCAACTTCATTGATTGAATTGCTCAACTGTGCATCAGCAGTCTCGACATACTGTACGAGTGCGTCGACCTTGTTGCTGACGTCTGCGATTTCATTGCTAAGTGCAAAGTCGTTCTCGTCGACATATGCGAGGATAGACGTATCGATATAGTTGTAAACATTCTCGATGTCATTTGCTTCCTTGCTCTCAACACGTGATATCTCAGACTCTACCCATGAGATGATAGAACTATCAGTCGTCTCAAGGGCGGTCAGACGGACGTCCTGCTCGACGTTCCACTCTCGGACAATGTCAAGTGCTTCGACTGTTTCAGTTGCAAATTCTGCGAGAGAACTGTCAATGTGCTCAACGATAGAAGCGTCTTCTGTATCCACATAATCACGGAGTGCAGCAAGTTCCTGCTCAGTCACAACAGCCAGTTCAGCGATACTTGCATTGACAGCGTCAATCTGCTGATCGATAAAGTTACCGAGCGCATTAGACGTATCAACGAGTTCGTCATGAACTTCCTGGACGTCTCCCTTGAGTTCAGCATAATTGTCTTCAATCTGCTGTTCAATATTATCCAGACGTTCTTCAATGCTTGCATCTGCAGAAGCAGATTCGTTGATGATTTCCTGGATAGAAGCATCAATATGCTCATTTACTTCGTCGATTGCAGCGCTGACAGAAGCATCAAGTGCTTCTATTGCATCATCGAGGACGACAATTTCCTGCTGCATTTCATTGCGGATAGCAGCATGTTCTTCAGTATTGAATGCATCGAGTGCGCTGACGTCCTGGCGAACGAGACCGATTTCCAGTTCAACAGTCTCATATATGTTCGTGCTCAAGTCATTGATTGAAGCGTCCAGAGAATCAATTGCACGGTCTGTTGCATCTTCAAGTTCTGCAAGATGCTCTGCAACGCCATCAATGCGTGCGTTTAACTGCTCATCAGCAGCAGAGACATCTGCACTCAACTGTTCTATGTCAGCAGCAACGCTAGTGCTCAAGTCAGTAACTCTCTCATTAACAGCATTAATCTGTTCCTGGAGTTTCATCTCACCGTCCGAGACATCACTGCGTAATGTCTGAATCTTCTCGTTTAAGTCATTGGACAGTTCTTCGATACTTGCATCAACACTCTCTATCTTGCTGTCAATATAGTCCTTCAGAGAAGCGTCTTCTGCAGTGTACTCATCAGTAATCGTAGCGTACATTCCACGGAGTCTGTCTTCGAACTCACCGGCGAGAGTAGAAGCATTATATGCAATGCTTGCATCGAGTGCCTGAACCTCTTCACCAAGAGCAGCCATCACATCTGCTTCGAGAGCAGCGTCAGCAGCCTGATACTCTTCTGTCAATACGCTGACATTCTGAGCAATATTCTCTGCAACACTAGAATCAAGAGCAGTGATAGCGTTATTCAGATTAGTCGCAATCTCAGTACGAAGTGATTCAATGTCTGCTTCATGCTCACCACGCAGACGATCCACACTTGCATCAGTATATTCTTTCAGCAGTGCTTCTAGTTCATCGTTGGCAGCAGAAGCATCACGGCGGATTGCATTACCGAAATCCGTATAACTTTCTATGACAAACGACTCAGTGTCGTCAATCTTAGAAGTCATTTCGTTGCGCAGACGTTCAACACTGGCATCTGCATATGCTCTGTCAGCAGAAGAATTGGCAACCAGTTCAGCATCGACTTCGTTACGCAGAGTATTGATGCCATTAATCAGTGCGCTCACGTCGTCCAGTACAGACGAGTTGAGAACGCTGACTAATGTGCTGACTTCCATGCGGATTTCCGTTACTGAAGCGTCGATATGGGTCTCAATGCGCTATTCCAGTGTGCTGATGTTGGTAATAGTCTCTGTACGGAGTGTATTAACAGAAGCGTCAGTATATCTCTCAAGAGTCTCCTAGAGAGCAGCAGCAGTCTCATTAACATAATTAACAACAGAAGCATCTCCATCACGAATAACGTCAACTGCCAGATTATACACAGCATTGTCTCCGTCAGTAATCTTCTGGACGAGTTCACCATATGATGCATCAACATGCTCACTAATCTGAGCACTTGTGTTGTCAATCTTCTGATTAAGAGCAGTATTGACTTCATTCAGAGAAGCATCGAACTTCTCGTTGATACGCTGCTCAAGTGCAGCATCGTCTTCTTCACTCTTATTCTTCAGAGCAGTAACGCTTGCATCTGTGTATTCTTTAGAGATACGAAGCACATCTTCAAGGCCAGTAGACAAGTCATTGCGAACTGCAACATCTTCTGCTTCAATTGCATCCTTGACAGAAGCGTCCAACAAAGCGTCCTTGCTGTCAGCATAAGCCTTTGCAGCAGCGACACCATTCTGAATCATGTTCTCCAGGATAGTCTTGTCAGCATCAGTCTTGTCGATAAGCGCATTGTATACAGACGCATCACCTTCATTAACCAAAGCAGCAGCTGCATTATATACTTCAGCGTCACCAGATTCTATCTTCTGAATCAACTCACCATAAGAAGCATCTATGTGTTCGTTGATTTCCGACTTAGTCTCAGCAAGCGTCTGAGAGAAAGCTCTCTTCACTTCAAGCAGTTCTGCATCAGTATAATTGTTGACACGCTCTTCAAGAGATGCATCATCAGCCTTCATCTCCAAGCGGAGTCTATTGACACTGGCATCAGTATATATGACAGCACCGGCGCTGACTTCACGTAAACCGAGCGATACATCAAGACGCAGATTGTCTGTATAGTTCTTCTGAGACAGTCTGAGGTTCTCAATCTCACGATCCAAGTCAGCAATACGGTCAGTGACCTCATTATCGAAAGCCATCTCGAGTGCGTCCAGACGAGCGTCAAGCGAACTATCACCAGCCACAATCTCGTTATGAAGCATCTGGTCAGCCTGGATAGTACGGTTACGAAGTGCACCAATCTGAGCATCTACATAATTAATAATAGATGCATCGCTTGCCGAACCCTGATAGCCAATCATTTCAACTAGTTCTGCATATGATGCGTCAATTGCTTTGCGAATAGAAGTATCAGCTGCTTGAGACTCACTCATTACTGCACTTATTCCGCTTGAGAGTGCCTCTACATCATTAGTCTCTCGCTCATCAAGTGCATCAATCATCGGAATGAACTCATTGCGAAGACGATTCTCAATCTGGTCGAGTGAAGCATCAACATGCTCATTGATTTCACTGACTGCATTGTTAATCATCACACGATTATCAACCATCAACTGCTGAATCTGCTCATTGACAGAAGCATTGACGGCTGCTTTGAGTTGCTCAGTCAACTGTTCAATATATTCGTCCTGTGACGCCATCTGACTCTTCAGGTAGTCTGCCAGCGCATCGATTTCATCAGCATTCTTGAAAACCTGGTTGTGTCCACCCTGATACAGTGGTCCGGTAGCAACAACTGAAGAAATGCCGTCTTCTACACCAGGATCAATATAGTAAACGACAGCAATCTCACCCGGATGCAGAATCTTCTGCTGGAGAGCATTTCTCGCAGCGTCGTAGTCAGCAAACGGCTCTGTGTTGTGGACGTGGATTACAGGGGGAATCTCTGTGTGCTCATTCACGCCCGTTCCGGACGTTCCAAATATTCTTTTAGTCATCGTTAAATAAAATATTGCGCATTATTTTCTTCTATTTATCTTGATCAGAAAAATATCAATTTGATGCGAACTAAAGAACACGGCACGTCCAAACCGATAAATAGAAGAAACATATGTATTAAGAGCATGCGTCTTATTGCAAACCATAGACTAGTAGAGGACTTCATCGACTCACTAGACGTCAAAGAACTCCAGCAGGAGCAAGACGTCAAGGCCGAAAAGTACCAGTTTTCCTACATCTTCGAGTATTCTTTCTCGAAGCAGAAGGTGTGGGACAAGCCGGATACGCTCTACTTCATGTTCCAGAAGATAGTGCATGTTCTTTCTGGTTTGCGTCATATAGAAGAACTGGGTCCGATTACAATTAAGATAGAAGATAGCAAATACTCTAAAGACGAAGATGAATTCGTCGTAGATGCTCAATCATTCCGTGTTCTTATTGACAGTTACGCTGCAGAAATGAAGCAGCAGAACTTCTATAGCAGCACACCGCTGGCTCTTGACATCATGATACAGTTCAATGCTCACAAAGTCTCATATGAGCGTTATGTCAAGGAAATCAATAAGATGCATAAACTGCTGATGTACGATTATCGTCACGAGACTATGAATCCAGACAGTCTGTCTGTTGCAGACAATGACTCATGGGACTCGCCTATATGGATATGCAGCGACAGTGCACTTACACAACAACTTGAAATAAAGAATGCATACACGATTATATTCAGTGAAGTCCCAGAAGAACTGAATTACAAGGACTTCTACCGGATTGTATATCGTGCTCAGTATCGACAGTTGATGTAGACACTGATGTGGATGAAAGAAAATACTGACGTATTCAAGGGATACTTCACGCAACCGGACGGGTTCCGTCAGAAAAGCAATGACGACAATACATGGACGTTCAAGATATATGTGACGATGCTTCCGACAGAGCGACGTTATGAAGAACCAAAGAAAATCCTCGAGAATGGAGCACGTATATTAAAAGGTATAGGAGAATCTGACTTGCATGATTTGCGCTCACGGAATATCGTAGGACTCAAGTCATGGTGTACACTTTATATCCGGACATCCAGCGAAGTCTTCAGTGCTTTGCGACCTGGCGAAGACATTCTGGAAATGAACGGCGTTCTCGACCCGACTATCAATGCAAGAGTCATTCTGTGTGACAACAACTACAAGATGTTGCACGGAGAAACTGCATTTGAAACTATAGAAATGATGCAAAATGAATTCGACCGTTTTCAGAAGACTTGCGACAAAGAAAAAGAAAATGCAGAAAAGCAGAACCGGAGATGAAGATTAACGAAGATTTTCTAGATAATGTGAACGCTGAAGACGTCAGAGTTTAGTCTGATGAACCATCATATGAATAGGGTCATCCGTCCGATGCTACTATGTATCGTCTTCAAGTGCATTTCTCATTAGCGTCTCATTATCATCGTTTTGTTGATAAGACTGTTGTGTTCTGGTCAAAAGTGTTCCGTGCTCTGACGATGCAATAGATTTTTCCAAGCGAAATCAGCAATGTCATCTCTGAAATAGAGTGGTCTAACGATGAGTATGGAGTCAGCACTGAAAGTACCATTGTTGGTGACACATCTGACAACATCTTGCCGCTATTGCGTAAATTACGCTCTCGGGATGATTTGAAGTATGCATCATTCTATCTGACATTTTGGTCTACTGGATGTAGTGATTTAGACGTCCTTAAGTGGAAGATACGCTGGAGAAGAATATTCAAAATCATGAACAGTGCTGAGAACGCACCAATTAATAGTGGTGTTTATCTGAATATCTCAGACGAATGGGGGCGCGAATACGAATTGAAATTCAACGAAATGCGAAATAATCCGGGAAAGCGTGCTGAGTTTCTCGACAAAATGTACGACATCATTCAAAATTACGAAGAGCCATGATTGAAAATAAGATAAACGAAGATTACTTAGACGACGTTGAGCAAGACGAACTCAAGTTACAGGACGAACAACCGACATCGCAGTTCGACCCGACTTGGATGATTAAGGTCAGCCTGCGAGATATGCAGAAACGTCGCAAGCAAGCATTCGTAAAAATGCTTGACTTCTGCATGCGATATGCCCGTGAATGTCAGTTCATGCAGCACAGTCAAGTCGCTGTTTATAAAATGGAAGACTACGGTGTGAATAAAGAACGTCGCAAGTATCAGCGTTATGACATATGTGACAAGCGTCGTCGTGATGAACTAGTCGACCAATTCGAGAGTTGGGTGGGTGATGACGGTTATCCGATTCTCATTCGCATAGAATTCACTCCGGCTAAAGTCTCCATGAATGTTTTCGTCCGCTGGCTTCGTATGCTAGGCACGTTTATGCGAAAGAATTCTTCAGCAAACGGCGATGCTGTCTATATCGATGAATTCGAATCCAATTACACTTTCAAATGGCATATCAACATACAGAGTTTCTTTGAAACCAAACAGATTCAAGATATCTGGTACAATATGTATCCTAATGCATTAGAGAAAGACAGTGATACTCAGACTATCATAGACGGACTTGCAGGAATGCATAAACTGCGTCGTCATGACTATGTGACCCAACTGTGTGTCATTCGCAAGTATCCGGATATATTCAAGGGATATGAAGTGAAGACAGAAGGAGAACACAACTACAGCGAGGACGGGAAGAATACATATATGTGTGTGTTCCTGAGCGTTAAGAAAAAGGACGGGACGATGACAGTCAATGAAGCGCTCGACTTCTGGAAAGAGCATTTCTTATATAGACTCTCTGACGGAGACAGAGACGACTTTGCTGACCGCGACGAACTAATGATGTACATATACGTTATCTGCGATGACAAAACGTTTAAGACGGGTAACGAAGACAATGACTACGTGCGCTATATATCACTGAAGAGCAATAATCACACGTACTATCAAAAACACTACTATATCATCGCAGTCGACAGAAACTTGGTTCCGTATGTAGACAAGTTTAAGAATGAACGTAACGAAAATGGTGCTGTATTATCGAAGAAGCAGCGCAATGACATGAAACAAAGTTTCAACAATATGTATGAACGGTGGCGTCTCAATGTCCTTATGCAATAAATACAGCATGAAACGTTTACATGAAGACTTCCTGGACAATGTAGAGCAGCAAGAACTAACTGCTCCGAAAGAAGTTATCAAAAAGAACATACAAGATTACGAGTGGAGAATTCCAATCGTCTGTCGGGATACGCTAGATGCTAAAGTTCAGCGCTTAGCAGACGTCACTACAGGTTTAACGGACTATGCTATAGAAATCGGAAGCGATTTCGTAGAATTCCAGTTCGCATTCAATGCAGATTTCAAGACAGTCACACAAGCAGTCACTTTCGTCAAGACACTGGCAACACTTCTCAGCAGAGCATTCGGCGACTTTAACCTGATATTCTATCGTCAAAACAGTGATTACAGCAACATCGTATTCAAGACAGAAGTCCTGGATGACATCTTCAATCAAAACAGAACATCATATGGATATTACGACAACGAATACAAGAAACTTATGTCCTTGCTGATGGGACTTCTGAACTACAAGAAAGACGTCCAGGTCGTCGAATACGTTCAGGAAATGTTCGAGTTGTCGAAGAATTTGATATACACTTATCAGCCGTCGACGTTGACACAATTTTCGATAGACGTCCGAAGAGAAATCCGAGACTTGCCCGTACACTTCGATGTAATGCCGGAAACAGCGAGACTGATTGCTTTGAACTGTCTTGAAGCGTACACGGATTATCGTGAGCACCGTTCGTCCGGTCAGGCTATGTCGTTCAAGTACACAGACGAGACACTCTATAATGCTCTAAGCGGAAAGCCAGCAAAACAGACTATGGTCAGTTTCTCTGTCAGAAAAGGTTATTTGTGGTATACTGCTTACTTGGGAGTGTGTGCATGGGGACCAGAATATTATCTAAATTTCCTAGAGTTTAATTGTCCAGACGTGAAGTCATACATCAAAGCATTAGAAGGAATGTATCAGACGAAACTCTCAAAACAATTGAAACAATTAATAAAAAACGAATACGAAGCAGCAAGAATAGGAATCAATGACGATGGAGAACTATAATAAAGTCAATGAAGACTTCCTGGACGACGTTCACGTTGAAGATGAAGTCAGAGTCGATGTGACTGCTGACGAACAACAGTCGTACGAATATCTGCTGCGCATTGACTTCAAAAACAAAGAAGTTGCCGATAAACTGGGCGTTTTGTTAAAAAGACTTGCAGAGCATCAACCAGAAATAACTCAGTGTGGTTATTTTCCTCGTGTGAACAACATAGACATTGAAAACGGCGTGTTCGAACTAGAAATATATGGTAATAAACTACTTGGAGAACCAGTCAATGCGTTTGCATTCAACGGATATTTTCGCAGTGCTTATGCTGCTATGCGTTTCTTAATCAATGTCTGCAAAATAATGCAACGATTCGATAAGTGTTCATCGTTCATAGTAGAGAATCTAGATGGAGAAATCGAAGAAATTGAATGTAACAAACTTCTAAAGTATCTGAAGAAACGTGAAATAAACCAAGACAGCGTTTATCCTGTGTATCGTGCTACTCACGTTCTGATGGATGATTATAACGAATTGAAAAAGACAGAACGTTGTTTAACGATGATACTCGAGATGTTTGACATCCCACAAGCAATCGTCAACAACTTCCCATAGTTCTATCTAAGCGGAGGTAGTAAGGTAGCATTCTCCGAAGACGTTCCTACTATCGACGGTTTAGTATTCAATTTGTCAATGTTTTCAATGAAGTTCGAGAATACTACAAAGAACTTCTTAGTAATCGAAGACTATGATATTATACGTCCAACGAAGAGTTTATATCCTTCATATGCTGGAAATCTTTTCACTCCGAACGGTTATTCGCCGAAATATAGTGACACTTATCAAAAAGATATGTTCAAACGTAATCTATCGTTTCACAACTCATAGATTAACATTATTAACCATACTACTAAGTATTATGCCACGTTGCTGTTCTGTACATTCATAGGTTATACACATTACAGCAACGTAACAAACGATGAAATAGACGATCATAGTCAACTTGTATTTGCTACATTCGCTACACAAGTTCAAGAAACTACTGTCAAATCTGGTGTTAACGAATTCATCAAGGCAATATATGAAACGTCTGGAAAGAAATGGTCTATCGACCATAAGCAATTAGCACAGAAACTTGAACAAGAAATCAACAATGCTTGGAAATAATTATTTCGACTATATACAAACAAACCGGAAGTGCTTCGCAGTACCTCCGGTTTTCTTCTTGCTCGTTTTCAATTAATCTTGCTTACTTATTTTTCATTATTAATATACTTCATGTTCAGAAGAGTCTGATTCACACACGTCCAGTACATGCGGTAGTCCTTGCGCCAATCAATCTTTGCTGTGTTCGCAAAAGCGTTGCGAGACTCTCTGTGCCAGTACCAGAGTAGGTTATTGAAGTAGGCGTCCCTTGTCTTTACGTCCTTGATTTCATTCATGTGAGCAAAGCCGTCTTCTACACTCTTCTGTACATTTCTCAGATACTCTTCCTGAGTGTTATCGATGTGGAACGAACGTCTCATATTCCTCATCTTGTCGTTAAGCAGCATCTTATAGCGTACGCTGTCGTTTGATATTACTATATTATTGATACGCTCTGCTGCTTTCTCTGCAGTATTAACTGCACTTGCATTTGCACTCATCATAGCGAGTGCCAACATTACTGTTAAAACAATCTTTTTCATAATTTCTAATTCAATTACGTTTAAATAACATTTCTATGGCGGATTTCTTTTTCTTTGTGCGTTCTTTATTTCCGCCCTCCATTAATATATATCAGAAAACTATGGGCATATACCGAAGTTTCAAGAGAAAATGTTGTGTACGAACACAATTATTTGACTTACATCAAATGACTTGAACTAAATCAAGTGTAACGAATTGATTTAAATCAAGTTACAAGAAATGAGCATCCTCGACTAAGAGAATGCTCATTTTCTTCTTCAGAATAGGCTCGGAGCCCATGTCAATGCTGCCGTTACTGGCGGATAACCCAAGATATCAGAGATGACTTTGTTGCAGTATGATAATATAGTCTTCTCGAACTGAACATCTTTGTCCATCGGCAACGCCACTTCTGCAGGGAATGAACCCGGAAGGAATGCAAATACTTCAAAGTCGTTCTTACTGCCGGTCTGCTTGCAGTAATACCAGCGTACTTTGTCAGCAGTCTTAATCGGAGAATATTTTACTTTGTACTTCTTATTCTTCGGCTGATTCAATATGTAATTGTAGATGCCAGCAGCACGAACATGCGCCGGACACTTATCTCCGACTACTAGAGTAGATTTTCCGCCAGTCGCTGTCGTATAACTGCCGTCTGACAAAATGAACTTCTCATAATCTCCGACTGAAGCACCGAAACATACATTCTCAGGCGGCTGTGCATCGAACTTCTGCTTATACGTCTTCAGTTTCTGGACTACAACTCCATAGTCAATCGCCTCGTCATGCTCACGATACCACTTCAAGATAAACTTGCTGAAGTCAGCCAAGACGTCCTTCGCAAATGATGCTGTAGAACCCTTGATAATCTCGACTCCCTTGAACACTGTTCGAGAACCGGCTTCGATATATCCAGCACCTTCTACCCAGGCTTCACTCATGCAATAACGCTTCTTAGCGAAGTACATCGTCACATCAGCAACCTTCTCAAGTTCTAGCACTTGGATATTCTTTGGGCAATTGAACTTCACGGCATAGTCTTCATAACGCTGCTTCATGAAAGGTCCAAGCGAGTAGTCCCACAAGTCGACAACGAACTGTATCTGCTTCTCTGCCGGGATATGACAATGACGGCATATACGTCCGAACTCAGCATATACAGAATCCGTATCACCGCCGATAATCATACTGACTCTTTCTGGATTAGTCAAGTAATCGAAATCGCTGCTAGTCAGTCGAGGTATGTTAGTCGTACGACCCTTGTCAATAGTGAACGATGCAGCAAGCTGCGGGTTACAACCGAGTTTCTGCCACAAACCGACTTCAGTCATCAACCAGTCGCACTGCCCTTGCGAGTTATCTTTCAAACAATGCTTCATGTCCGGAGTCAACTTCTTTCCTTTCTTGACTGCTGCACTCCATGCCTTGCACTCTTCCCATCTTCCAGTGACATAGTAATCCGGATGATTGTCTTTCTCTTCGAACTCTACATCATCACCATTTGAGTCTACATGTACCCAACGATAATATAATGTAATTTTTGGATTAGACTGAAATATGCCTTCAAAGTAATCATTCACTGAATTCTCTGAATAATGGTTGAGGTCACGACCCTGAGCCGTAATACTCTCTGCAATGACAGTATTATATGCGACGAAGTACTTCGAACCCATAGCACCATAGACTGAGTTGATGAACTTCTTGATAGCCAACTGCTTAGTCTCATAGAAACCAACAAGTGTCTTCAGACGCTGAATCTCGTCACGTAACTGATCGAGCGGAGCATTCTCTGGGTCTTGTATCTATGTGAACTTTAACTTTATGTTTTTTGCCATACTGTTTGTAATTTAATGCATTTGAATCTTCATTAAATTATACGATAGATATTTGACTTTGTCTATTAAAATAAGAAACGAATTCTCATCGAGAACTCGTTCCATTTATATTGTTTGACGAATCAATCTGAATACATCGTCTTTGATGATTTTATTTGTGTTTCGGTCAGTTAAGATATTGTATTTGTACATTGTCTGTTCATCTTCTGTAATAAGATACTTATCGTCGATATACCAATCTACTAGTTCATCGAACATAAATCTAACGTCTTGCTCAGAGTTCATGTGATGATTATACAACTGAAATGTCGTATTAGATTTCAGATAATCTAACAGACGATTTGCAGCATCGTACACAACATCATCGATGTCATGATATGAGAACTCTTGGTTCAAGTATGCATAGATGCTCGGGAACTTCTCTTTCATTTGATTAATAGTTTTTCCAGAATTCAGACTGTTCGTCTAAGTCAAATGATTCTTCTTCTTGCCACGAAATGACAGTGAACGATTCTGAGCGCTTATAATAATCTAAACGGTCACGAATCGCCTTCATGACTGATAAGTGATTTATCTTTCCTTCAATTTCGATAGTATTTGACTCTATTCTACCGTCGCTCCATCTCCACACTGCGTATATATTTTTCTTCATAATTTGAAATTTAATGTTTGACTATGCAAAAGTACAAATTATTTTTGAAATCTATATAATTTAAGAGAAACATTTAACGTATTTTAACAAAACAAGCGGCTCCATATAGGGGACGCTTGTACTTCATATCTCAAATATTTCTCTTATTTGCGAAGCTCAGGCAACTCATCAGTCAAGTCATATTTCTTGTAGAATTGATCTTCACTGATGACTTGAATTCCAAGTTCTTCAGCCTTCTTCATCTTGTCTGGTCCGGGTTTCTCACCTGTGATAATCAGCGAAACACGCTCATCGACAGTGTGTGTTGTCTTGAAATCCGTATGCTGCTTGATGAATCTTTCTGCTGCTTCTCCAGTGAAGTACTTACTCTTACCCGTAAAGCACACAAGTTTCTTCTCTGTTCCATCACCAACTGCTTCATTTATCATCTGCTTCACTTTTGGTGCAAGATTTTCCATGATGCGGTTGTACAGCGCTTTCTTTTCTTCGTATGTCATAACTTATCTAATATAACGTTTGCTTTAGAATAACGGCTTATTGCCAACGCTGACAGTCAACTGATTCAAATCTTTGATGACATCAGCAACAATAGCATTCTTCTTGTCTGCAGTCTCATATGCAGTTCCTTTCAGAACGTCTACAGCACGTAAAGAAGTCCCTCGCTTGATAGGCTCGCTATTACGAATCATATACGTGATAGTGTCCTTATACTCAGCAATCTCCTTCGGGAACAACTTACTGTCAAGCTCAACTAAGCGACGCTGCGACAGAACACGCTCGTTGAAGTCAACGTCCGTAGGACTTATCTTGCAGACTTTCTCAACAGCACCAGGAAGATTCACTACGTTCTCCAGCAGCGACTTCACATCAGTAATATTCAACATCTCAATAATCTTCTTATACTTTGCCGGAGTAATGCGTGACTGCTTTCCGTTCTTATAATAAGAATAGATAGATGGCACTACGTCACTCGTATCTCCGCAGAATACCTTCGACAAAACTATCTCATTGGGATTCTCAACGAACAATTCAATGAATGCATTCGTCTCAAGAATACTCTTGATATAGTTCTTAGTCGTATCAATACTCTCGAAGAACAAGTCTACCTTGTCCGGTTCGTCGAGCCAGTCTTTGAACTCCTGCTGAACGTATAGTCTACGAGTCTTAGACTTGGAACGAGTAGTCGTATTATATACGATGCAGAACTGATGTGTCTCTTTGTTGAATGTCAGCAATTGACGCAAGTCAGCATCAGCACTTACGATGACTACGTTGTAGTCAGGGAATGCAGACATGACAGTCTCTTTAGTCATACACACCAAGTCGTCAGCCTCAGCATGGTCGCACATCGCAACTGTACAGCCAAGACGCTTCTGGAAGATATGCAGCAAATCGTCACTAGCCGTATACACTGCTTCCCAATCAATGTTAGGGTCTTTCTCGCGTCCTTTCTTGTACTCACTAGTTCCATCGTCGTTAATCAGCAGTGACTTACGCCATGCATCTTTAGAATCACAGCATATGAGAACCTGAGGAGAACCACCGAGGTCGTTCGTGAAAATCTTGATGAGTGCCAGTACGTCTTGACAGAACTTGAAGATAAACGAGTCGATGTCTTCCTTACGTGCATACGTTGTCTGTCCACGACCTGAGAACATCTGATGAAGGTTCAGCGATCGGAACAGCAAGTTACTCCAGTCAAAGACAAGAAGCGTCTTTCGATTATTAATCGATATGTTTCCAAAATTACTTTCTAACATAATTCTTTCTTATGTATCGTTTATATATTATACGACACATTTGTCGTTTCGTTTATTTATTGCTGTTCTACAGTACTTAGCGCACTTCAGACAACAGCAATCGTGTCTACTGACTTCTCATCAACATCTACCCAGACGAGACGCTTCTTAGCACGAGTAACAGCAACATATTTCAAGTTGAGTTCTTGCTGATATTCCCACTCTTGCTGTCCTTCCATTCTCATAGGCAACAGTTCTGGACATATGATAAAGACATTGTCTGCTTCAAGACCCTTTGCCTTATGGACAGTTGAAAGCATGACAGCATTTCCCTCTACAGTATCAGCGAACAACTTGTCAATGAGTTCACGCAGTTCTGCAGGGTCGCTACAATGACTTCCTATAGTCTTCAGCGCATATATCTTATCTATCATGTCGACGTACTGAGGATGTGCGACATAATATTCGACACCACGGTCGTGCAAGTCACGAATCAACTTCAACAGCATGACATCGAGTCTGTTCCACAGGACGTCTAGCGTCAATGCCGCACTATTGTCAGAACTTGCTCTGTCTATCAGTGATTTCATTCGCTCTGCGATGTCCTTTCCCTTGATGACAGCAGACTTTCCGTTTGCAATCATCTGAAGTGCTACTTCCAACAGCGGTGCAGTCTTTCGGCACAGAACCATATCACCGGGCTGTGCATCAGCCAATGATTTTGTATGCTCAATGATACCAGCAACAGCACCTTCGTGTGCTTCTATCTGAGGGACCAGTTTCTGTGCTTCTGTTATGATAGATGTTCCACAACGATAGTTGACACTAAGCGGTAATGACTTTCCTGCAAGTTTCTCCAAGCGTTCGAAAGAATCTTCTAGCACTCCGCTGAATGAATTGATGTTCTGTCTGGGGTCGCCGGCAACAATGAAACGACCGTCTTTCTTGACTGACGCAAGCATCAATTCCTGCTGTGCCAGACTGAGGTCTTGAGCCTCGTCGATAAAGACTGTATCATACTTGAAGATAAATTTCGAGAATGAGTCTGTCAAAGGAAGACATATCATATCAGTATAGTCAATATCATATCCTCCTTGCTTAGACTTAAATAATATCAACGACTGTGCTTTCAACAATAACTTCGACACAGCATCTATTTCATTAGCAATCGGGTCGATACCGTAATGCATAGAAATGTCAGAGATACGACTAGTATCTCCAGTCTTCACCATGTTGATGCGACACAAACGAAGTAGTTCATCTACGTTACGTATATATAGCCACTTCTTCTTGTCTTCGTTTTCCAGTTTGCGGTCGATGAGTTTCTTGTAGTTGTCACGAATGTAATTACGATACTTCGCATCGTTGACATTCAACTTCATCTTGCTTTTGAATAATGTTGACAAACCGAGAGAATGCAGTGTGTAGCAACGAATCCCAGGAAATTCTTTCGTCTTGGTTTTCAGTTCTTCGACAATACTCTTGTTGAATGCCAAGAACAATATCGACTCTTCTGGATATTTCGCTGCAATGCGACGAGCACACTCTATCTCAGTGGTCGTCTTTCCACTGCCCGCAACAGCACAGATAGCGAACGAGCCACTATCAAGCGCTGTAGCATACTCGAATATGTTATTCTGATACTTGCTCCAAGCCATGATTCTCAGTTATCTTTTGTAAGCAATACGTATAAGATACAATACCATCATCTTCAGTAGCAACAATGATATCGTTAATCTTATAATATGTCTTATTAACATCAACAATCGTCTCACCGATACGAGGACGTTCGGCAAAAGTTCTGAATATGTTGCCGAATGCAGTCAGCAGAATACGCTGACCGTCACAATACAGAGCAATATACTTGCTCGGTTTATTCTTGCCGTTGCTAACTGTCTCTTGCTTTTTGTCGTTCGCTTTGAGCCATTCTTTGTTGTATTCTTCCATCTCCTGGCGCACAGCATCAGCGTTAGTATGAACGTTTAACTGTGTCTCTGCTTCCGGATTCAGTCCGAAGCGTCCCTCGGGTCCTTCCCAACCCATGATAGTATTATCGCTTTGCATAGTTAACGTCCTCCTCTTTGATTTCTTTTACTTCAGCAACTTCTTTGACATCCTTGATGCTCACTGTCGCTTGTACTTCAAATAAGTCTTCTTGTTTTACTTCTTCCATATCTTTGTAAATGATAACGTTTCTAATGTATTATACTTTTAAGAAAGCGAATAGTCTCGTTAAACAGCGATAAATAAAGCAAATGCACAGTATTACAATAATATGGCAAAGAATGTTCAACAAAATAAGTTAGAAAAGAAATTCTGGGATGTAGTCGAGCAAATAAACTGGAAGAAACTGTGCCAGGAGCATCGAGACCCGGTGAAATTCGGACGTCGAATCGTCCGTACTAAACTGGACTTATCGATTGAAGATATTGAAGAACTCAGAAAAGAATGCAGACGTCTCTACGAGCAACTGAAATAGAAAGCAGAACTTATCTGTTTGCGCAAATGTGGTCATAAAGACGTGAACTGCATCAAGCCAGACATTCCAAAACTCAAGAATTTCTCTGTAAGCGATGATGCTTTCTTTGATATGTTAAACCATGTCATCGGTCTTGGAAAAGAACGATATTATGAAGCATTAGAAGATGTTGACAAAATGTGGATAACAAACTACAAAGAATGCTTTGAATATTGCTTTTCATAAATAAAAAGAGCGTTACTTCAAGTAGCGCTCTTTTCTTATATGCAAATTTGAAATATGCAATTTTGCAATTTATTCTTTCTTATTATTCGGCTTCCAACCTCGAATTTGTGCAATGCACTCTTCTCGAGTTATCCTCGGATTATTGAATGCCAACTTAGTGAGATAAGAGAGACATTCACGCACTTCTGCACAAGGCTTTATCTGTCTGATTTCCATCACGTCATTACCATCGACCGGCAACTGATAGTCGAACATATCACGTCCGTCTTCTTCCATGTGTTCACTAATCATGATGATGTTCTTAACTTGATTATGTAAACAATGTTCAGGAGCATGACTCATATTGTCTGCATGTATCAAGTCCATTAACTGATAGAAGCGCTTACGTCCGCACTTGTACTGCAACTTTCGAATCCCTCTGAACAACCTGTCCTCGTTCTTAAATCCGGTCAAGTCGTCCTTCCATGACTTCGTCAGCATATGATTCTCAGTCAGGAACTGGACGTCCCGTATCATATCGACAGGTTCTTTTAATCTGCGAAGAATAGTGTCGACCAGTCTGATACCGGCAAACTCGTGCTTATAGAAATGAACTTTCCCGTCTTTCTCTGAGCGAGTCTCTATCTTTCCGATGTCATGCAGAAGTGCAGCCATCAGAACATGCAAGTCTTTTGTACGTGCACTTGCTTCGTCGACTACTTTCAGCGTATGCTCCCAGACTGTCCCGAAGTGATACTCGTTCTGCGTCATGTCATACGTCTCTTCCAGTTCCGGAATGACATAATGCATAGCACCCGTGTCTTTCAGAAGTTCTAGGCATTCTGACGGATATTCAGTCAGCAGCATCTTGTGAAGCTCTGTAGCAATACGCTCTTTTGATATAATCTCCAGACGATTAGAATGCATCTTCATTCCTTCGAACGTCTCTTTCTCTATCACCCAAGTGTATGCTGGATTCTTCAAACCAGTGTTGAACTGACCGTAGAAACGGATTGCACGAAGAATGCGAAGCGGGTCGTCCTGATAAACAATATCCGGAGTAGAAGTCACACGAATGACGTTTCGTTCCATGTCAGTCATTCCGCCAGTCGGGTCGAGCATCTCATGCGTACTTACATTATAATAGAGTGCATTGACTGTCAAGTCACGGCGCTGAGCATCTTCCAGGAGCGTACCGAATGCAGTCTCCGGGTTACGAGAATCAGAGTGATACTGTTCCTTGCGAGTCTGCACTGCTTCCAATTCGTCATCAGGAAAGTCCTTCAAACGGAACATAGTCGTGCCGTATGTTTCATAGACAACCGGCTCGTACTTCAGCAGACCCTTGTTGTAAAGACTGCGTGACAAATCAATACCTCCATTCTCTATGTCGACGACTAGGTCGATGTCTTTGATTTCACGACCCATCAGACTGTCACGGACGCATCCCCCGACAGCGTAGACATGATTCTCGAATTCTGTGCCGGCAATCAGTTCAGCCAGTCTGTCCAATATCTTCTCGTATACTTCTTTAGTCATAGTTGCTTATTTTTCTGCAAAGATACGAAGATTCTTTAATATGACAAACATTTATGTTCAACATTTAACAATGTTTAACGAATTATGCATCTTCTTCGTCTTCGTCATCATTCTTCTTCGGAGCATGCAAGTCAGTTGCATTCTCGATGTCTTGTGGCTTGATGCAATTCTTACAGAACGGCAAGATATATCCGCTTGTTATATAGTCTGCTGGACGTCCGCATGAAATACACGTATGATATGACATATCCTCATACTTTTGAAGAATGTTAAATACCTCTTGCGAAGATGCAGAATCGTACCATCTCAAACCACCGAATTTCTCTTTAATCTGCATAATACGATACTTATACAGCATCTTATCCTTCTTCAACTGTGCTTTCAATTCATCAAGCAACTGCATTCCGAATGCACGGAACCATCCGTCGTCCATCGCATCAATCTCATTGTGAGTCGGAATGAAGAATATACGAGCCAGCACATTGTCATGCAGCCATCGAATCAACTTCATTTTCTTGTATATACGAGGATTCATAATATAGTTGACATAATGCATCACATAGTCATCGTGGTCGAAGTTGAAATGGTCAGAATCGTACTTAGAAGGCTGTTCAGCATACTTTCCAATTTCTACCCATCCGAACTTGACATCGAACATATAGTCCTTACCGCCTGGGAGATGCAGCAAAGGTGAATCACCATGCTGTCGGTCGTACAGCACGACTTCCTGGCCGTCCTTGTCGACATAGTAATATATACTGTCCTTTCCGTTAGGAAGCGTTATCTTCTCGTTAATCTTACGAGACTGCACTGTCGGCAGTTCATCTACCTGATAGTTCTTGCTGTCATCTTTCCATTCCTTGTAACGGCCGTGCAACACGCTCTCCTTCTCTAGTTTATCGCAGTAGTCGATAATCTTCCAGTTGTTATAGTGATTACCAGTAAAGCGATTGCGAGGATAAAGGAACGGATACTTCAAGCACAGATAGCACGAGTCGATTGTATGCAGCAGATTGTATATTGCGCTTGTCATCTTTCTGTGCCAGCGCTTCACCGTATTCCATCGCTCATATGGCTTGATAGCACTAGCGTCCAAGACGAACTCTCTGACACTTACACACTTCTTAGATTCGAAGTACTTCGTGACGTCAATCCAACGCTTATGCTCGTCAGACCAAATAGCATAGTCAGTATTCAATTCTAGTGAGGGATAAGCGATATATGTAGCAAATCCTTTCTGAACGGGATACAGATTTCCGTCAAACTCGAATGCCGGCTGAACGTAATACAGTCCTCGCTCCTTGTCTACTTCTTCTTTCTTCACTTCACGCACGACAGTATTATTCGTGACTGCCGGTCGTTCCATATTATTCACCGGGAAGTCTATATAAGTATTTCCTCGCTTCAGCCATGCACGCAGTTCAAGTGACTTGACCTTGTCAGCTAGCCACTTTCCTCCGAGATACGTTCCTCTGTGAATACTCTCGTTGATGCGATATCGCAACGACTTCTCGTCAGTTATCTTTGTTAATATTGTTAGCATAATTGATTATATATTTTAGCATTTATGAAAATTCGTCAAACGTCCAACGCAATCCGTCTTCTGACGTATATTGATGTCTCAGGAAATAAGTCTCCCATTGTCCATGCACTTGCGTCGGGTCTGCAGCATACGAATGGTCGTCATACAGTTCATCTGTCTTGTATAGAACAGCTTTAATTTCCTCAAGGAACTCGTCCGGTGTCAGAATTTTATCATATTCATCAGCAATTATCCAGTGCTCTGTATCATATAGAAATTTCTTGATAGATTCCAAGTTGGGCTCGTAATATAGGAATTTAGAGTTATGTTCTGGGTCTTTCTCATATTCTGGATTCTTATACATCTGCCATTTGAACTGCCATCCGCACGAACTCTTACCAAGATGAATTTGTTTCGGCATCAAGCTGTTATACAGTTCTGTGAGCATTCCGACATATTCATCGATAGCGCTTCGAATCTCTATAGGGTTATCTTCCTTGTCAAATACATCATGCAGTTTCATACGCAGTTCTTCAGCGTCAAAAGCATTCTTCAACTCTCGGCGCCTCTGACCCATAGGTATCTTTTGATATGCATAGTAGTTCGTCGACATATACGATTCTCCTATCTAATTATACTGCTTTGTTCTTTGTTCTTCTTAAATATGCAGTCAGTTTCTTCAACTTAGCTCTCTCGTTAGCAATGTTCTCCTTTGCTTCTTCGATTTGGTCGTTCAAGTAATGAGCACACATATCCATGAACTGTTCTTCAGTGATTCTGCATATATCATCATTCTCGTTATATAATGATGTAGTTGTCTCTCTGACTGTGTTCAAATGAATTTGCTGAACGATATAACGCTCGTATTCATCGTCTGTTTCAGGAAGAATGTTAATTAATTGACCATAGTACGTCGCACACGATTCATTTATAACTACATAGTCGCCAACTGACAACTTGCCTTGCTGCTGGTCGTCTTGCTCAGATACTTTTGTGACTTTATATAAACTCGACTGAGAAAATGCGTCGTCTTTCTTCAGCGTCGCATATGAATCGACCGCATCATTTCTTGTTTCTGATTTCATATATTATATTTTTTGCTCTTCTTATTAACTTCAGTCGTTTCATTGAAACGACAGTCTTCTCGTGAACTCTTTCTCCGTCTATAGTCTTAACTGTAGCAAATCCTTCTGACATACGACCCGTTATGAATCCTTTTTCTTTCTTATCAACTAAGACATAGTCATTGAGTGCATAACCTTTAACATAATGTGCTGCTTGATTGCGTTTTCTAATTCCATGTTTTAAAGTATTCTTCTTATAAAGTTGTCTATTATGACGTCTTATTCTCTTAACTACGATGACTTGACTAGTCAGTTCTGCATTGAAGTTCTTCGAAATTACCAATGCATCATTTGCATGAGATTTATCTATGTTGTTCTTCACACGGTTTCTATGTGTAATATGACCATAAGTCTTCTTGACTTTAGCATAAGAGAATTTCTCTTTTACTTTTTCGAAGATTCTCTCTGCAGTTACATTCATCGCTGCAGCAGAACGAAGTGACTTAGCAGTCTTCAAGCCCACATTGAACTTCTTCAGTTTGATTTCTCCTTTGTGATGCTTCTCATGGCAACTATGACACAGACAGACAAGGTTCTCCGGATTATCCGATCCGCCGTCTGCACGGCGCTTGATATGATGCACTTCTATCCTTCTGTCTCCGGATTTTCCGGTGCACTGTTGACATAGATTTCCGTCACGCCATCTGACGAATGCTTTGACGTTGTCAAATCCAGTCAAGTCGCCTTGCTGATACATCTCTCTTTCGATGTCCGGATCTTGCATCTTCTGCGTGTCGAATCTGCTGAGTTCGATATGTATTTCCTTGATTGCTTGAGTAGGCAGATTTCGCAAAGCGATTTCCAAGTCACTGACATGAGAATCAACCATGTGCTGACTAGAAGGCGGAATCCAGCCATTTTTCTTCGACTTGATGCGGTTGTTGAACCGAGGCTTGCGATAACGAGTCTTTCTATGCCTCCTTCCCCGTCTGCTATCACGCTTTTCGTCAAGATTCTTCTTGACATCGCTTGAGCGATGTCTGAACTCAAAAGAATCCAATTCCTTCTTTTCTGTAGTGATACTGATGCCGACATTCTTGTAACCAGTGTCCATGCCCACCTTCATAGGTGGGGCGAACACACGTTCAACCATCTTGTTCAATAATCTGATGGTGAACGGAAAACGACATACTTTTTCTGCTTCACCGGAGTTGAGTCTGTGTCTAACCATACCGAACCGGTCTGTCGGCGTAAGAGGTTTTCCTGTTGAATCAAGTACACGTACTGTCATTGAAACATTTAACATTTAATTTTTTTAAATATCCCATTAGGGATTAAGCAGAGCATAAAGCTCTGTGGGTAGCCCTTCGCCAATGTTATCTGAGGGTTTCTTTCTCCAATGCACTGTCCCTTCCGCACAGGACTGTTTAACAAGTGGAGCGTAGAGCGGCAGACTAGGACTAAACATCTGCCGGTACCTATTGTTATATTCCCCGGTAACGTAGTTCTGGAGTGAAGCCAGTCTTGCGACTGGCTGCCTCCTTCACTGAGGCTAGTCACCATCGGTTTTAGTACTTTGAGCGTTTCTGCTCTCAGAACCAAGCCGCAACATCTTTAACGTCGGCGGTTGGTGACATGTGCTCGTAAAATCCATACTACCTCCCATATTATTTCTTGCTTTGATATTTTTCAAATTCAACTTTCAACTTATTATATTCGTCATCAGATATAAGGACTGCTTCTCCAGCCATCAACCCATGATAAGTCTTTTCTTTAGTTGTGATATTGAACAGTACTCGCTCGTAGTAACCTTTCTGACGTCCTCTACGTTTATAATATCGATGCTCGATGCATTCGAGTAACATCTCTTTGTTAGTCGTCGTGGATATGAATTTGTACTTATCACCGGACTTCGCATCACTGAGTTGAACAAGTTTTGCTCCACCATAGAATTCACTATCTCTATTTGCAATCATGCGTTCTCTGCGATACTTCTGAGAATGAAGTTGTGCTTCTAAATTCATTACAAAGTCAGAATGCTTGCGACCAATTAATCGAATCACGAATTTATGTCGTTTCTCTATACTCATATACGAACAGTTCTTCTCAGCCCAATGCATATAACTATCGTACAATCTTATATACGCTGGATGTTCTTCACATATTAACTTGCTCATACTCAGTCCTCCACATTTAGTATGCCTTTTAGACATGACGTATCAACTCCAGGAAATAACAGTTTCATTGTACTCTTGATAGCATCATAGTCTTTACTCTCCATGACTACGAACACTTCTCTAAGTTCTGGCATATTCCGAACACCACAGTATATAACAATACAGAACTCTTGATGATAACGACTCTTATGAGAATTCAACCTGACGTCTCGCACTTTCAAGCCATCACCTACGAAATCGTACAAATGCTGGTTGTATGTATCTAAATACCAAGTAGCATCATCATTACAATTAGTATCCCAAGGATGAAACGCTTCAATACATATATGTCTAGGCAACGATTTCTTGTGCTTCAGCAAATTCAACAGCGTTTCTTGTGTAATCTTCTTTCCGATGACACCATTATTCATCTGACGAGACAACGTCTTATAACCATCCACTTCGATTCTATTGAATATTGTTTTGAAATGCGGATTGACGTCCTGGTTATTATGTAACCGGAACATCGTCTTCAGACGTTCATACTCTGCCTCACTAATTAACTGTGGAACAATCGATTGTTGATAAAGATATATGAACGCACGAAATGCTGCAGCAATATCTGGACCAGCGTTCTGTTTCTTGTGAAAATGGTCAAGAATGCTGTAACCGTACTTAAAGAGTTCAGGACGTCTATACGGATTCGACCATACGTCAATCATCACTGAACGCATATCTCTCTGCTCAACGAACTCCAGCAAGCAGAACATTATATTCAACAGTATGACTCCGTCTAGACGGCCGCTGACACCAATCGAAACTTTGTTCTTGTTAGACTTCGTGTCATTCGACCACATAACTTCCTTTGTGGTGTACGTCTCATAATCGACAGCAAACTGCACAACATAATCATCTTTCGTATGACGCCAGACAGTCACCGGACTAAAATCTTCAATAAGACCCAACTTCTTCAGTGTTATCAATTGATTCCATATATCAATAGTATCGTCCATCGATGAGTAATCAGCAAATGACCATCCACTCTTGAGCCATGCAGTGAAGACATAGTCATAGCGTTCAGTCGTCGGAAGCATAGGTATCTCTTCTATAGCAGGAACGTCTGTCTGAATCACCTCATCAATGCTAATTTCATCGAATATGTTGTCTACCATACTTTCACTGTTTTAGAACTCTCTTGAATAATTCACTATCAAACTTCGGATATATGAACTGCAGCATATCACAAGCACGTTCAATATCTTTTCTCTCGAAGACAACTCCGATGAATATCGTCGTAATCGGCATCAAAGATATGCCGTGCCATAGCAATACGCACAGCGCTCCTTCATGCGTCTCGAGTATATATGACTGCTGGACGTCTTGCAGTTCAAGCGTTCGGATGCTGCTGTCTAATGTCACATGTCTTGCGAAGTCACTGACGTTAGGAAATTTCTGCAGATGTTGTAATGACAGATTATGACGCAGATAGAAAGCATACGGCATATCAGCAAATCCTCTTCTGCTACTATCTCTCCATAATGCTTTATTAGATGCCCAATCATCATCACTTGAAACGCTCAGCCCATTAAGCATATTCTGTAATTCAACATTCTCAATGCGTCTGGCAAACTGCTGATGAATGCGCTTCTCAATGCTTCGTAACGGGTCTGCCTCAAATCCGCACTTAGTCAGCTTCATATTGAAGAGATATTCGTCACGGCTCAGTTCCAGCCAGTAAATCTTCGTCGCTTCTCTCTTCAACAAGCAATGTGCTGTACAAAATTCTTGCAGCGTCCTGAACAACACTGGCTCGCCTTTCAACTCAGACTCGCCGTCACACGTCACATGCTTCCAACTGTCTTCTGACATGAAGTTATTACGTCTCGGCTCGTTGAACACCAATGACGACATATCAGTGGATATGCGTCCCTGCATATCATATACATAAAACGAACGCAAGACGTCTCTGGATATATTCTTCACGACGAACTGCTGCATCATCCAAACAAACGCCCATATCAACTTAGCGTCGAATATATTAATACGAACGGCTGTCCAGACTTCCCATATAGCCCACTCATCTCCGTATCCTGGATAGTTGTTCTCGCCGGGCGTGAACCATGCCCACTCCATCGAACTGTGATTCAGCGGACGATACTTGACATACTGCGTGATAGCTGGAGACGGCATCGCCCAACACTCATAGATTTCGCTATATTCGTCGATAAGTCCAGAGCGCTTGATATGTTCCCAAAACGACTCCATCTTCCTGATGTCATTAACTGGCAGATAGACTGCATCAGGTTCATCAGACTCCAGGACGTCCTTGTAGCGTATCTCTGTCGAGAAACAAAAGAAGAACGTCCAGTCATCTGGATTCGTAAACGGACACGACACATTATGACGAGACTCTACAGAGATAGTCTCGTGTGACAGGTCGTCAGTGATGACGTTGAAGACAGAGTCGTTTATATCCATACTTAATTAAACATGTTCGTAATTACAGACTTCATAGAGTTTCTCACAGACACGCACCATTGCCAGCGTATCCAGACAACAGTATGCCAACAGTGCCTTACGCATCTCAGCAACTTGACTCTCGTTCATATGACGCATTGCTGGATATGCATTCATAGCCATAGCACCGTTCTGAACGTTCTCGTTCAAGTTATGATAGTTCAACTCCTCAGAGTCAGGGAACAGTGCGGGAAGCACGCTCTTGATAGAGAAAGAATCCTTCATTGCCGGAACATAGTAGTAGCAAGACTGGAACGGTTCAAGCAAGTCGACGATATGCTCACGGATGTCTAGCAGATGCTCACGCAAGTCGACGAAGTAGTTAGCCATTTCCTCTATACGTCCACACTCAAATGACTTATTGTATGCGACTGCACACGCATCACGAGGGATGTCACGACACAACTGTTCAGCAAGTGCACGACGAGGATCCTCGTTCGAGTCTCCCAAGAATTCCTTATGCTCTAGCGGGCCGCATGGCTCATACTGAATGTGCAGCGAATACTGGAATGGAATCTGCTGATAAGGCTTCGTTCCCTGATAGATAGGGATTGCTGTCTGCATCGTCTCGAAATCTAAGTAGTATAATGGATACTTCAAACCGGACAAGAAACCTTTGATGCTAGTCTTATCGATATGCTCTGTATTATTCAGCGTACACTCAATCTGCATCTTCTGAGTCTTAGACGTCAGCTTGACATTATTATCGATGATGTCCTGGAATGTCAGGATGTTGTTATTCATGTACTCCAGTTTCTTCTTCCACTGAGCACGATACAGATTGAATACTGACGGATACTCAATGCCGGCCTGCTTCATACAGTACTTCATGAACAGACAGTCATGCGGCTTCTTGCAGTACGGAGCCAGACTCCTTGTCAGTTCTTCTTTGCGCTCCATGATATACTGTGCTTCGTTGACCTTTGCTGTCACAGTGTCCTTCGGCAGACAGTCATCAGTAACGTCGATAATGCTGAACAATGACTGAACGTCCAGTTCGCCGTCCAGAACATAGTTACTATTCAACAATATCAAATTGACTGAGTTGACCTTGAAGTTACGGTTCTCAAGCACCCAGCGCTGATAAGAGTAGTCTGGACGATAAGTCTCCTTTGCCTTCTCGACGTCCTTTGTACTCATAACGTCTACTGACGATGATTTGACTTCAAAGATGTCCCAAGCGTCCTTGTGACGACGCAGAATGTCGACTGCACAGTAGTTTCCGTCGAATGCGACAGCAGCCTCGCAGATTGTATTGACAGTCTTATCAGCCATTGCAAGAGCTGTCTTACGAATCATCTCGTCGATGTCCGGACGTCCATCTGGCTTAGTTGCTTCAATGAGAGTGAACGGAGTAAACAATTGACGTGCAAGCGCACCGATTTCATGACCGACATCAAAGCGTGACTCCAATGCATCTGAAATCTCCTCTTCTTCAGGCTTGTTTATCTTCAGCCACAGTGCTTTCATACACTGTGAACCAGTTACATAAAGTGATTTTGATAATCCCATATCATTAATTCGAATTACGTTTATATATTTTCTTTGCAAATTTTCTTTGCAAATTTACTTATTATATATTAAATATACAATATTTGTCTGCAACTTTTAGGAATATTTAAATAGAAATATAAATTTTCATAAAATCTGGAAATAATTCTTGCATATTTCGAAGAAATGTCTTACCTTTGGCGTCATAAAGTAAAATACAAATGAACGTCGAACTATTAGACAATATCATAGAAGAAGCGACGGATGACTTGCTAATGCAGGATATACGTCCAGAGAGCGAGTGGATGGCAACATTAACTTTTCACTTTATTACTAATCGTATCTATATGCTAACTGATGGAGAGAATGTCATATCAGTCATGAAGTACATTTGTATGATGACTTTCGGAAAAAATATATGCGAAGTCTGGAATCCCATAACTCCTGAACAATATGAATTAGCTGGTTTCGATGCTTCTGGAAAACTATACGCCACAGATATTTATGACAATAAAATCGTGCCAGTTATCAATGCGATGGTAGCAAAGATACCTTTATCATTCGAAAGCATTCGAGAAGTCTCTTGCTTCTTGAATCTCATCGCACGTGCATTTGCATCAAGTCTCGATTGCATAAAAATAGACAACGGAGCACATTATTGTGAACTTAGTGCTGACCAGATACATAAAATTCATCAAATGCACTATTATCCAGAGCAGAACGACTTTGGTCAATTATATCGAACACTTGTTGAACCGTGGTTTACGAATAGTGAGCGAAAGAGAAAAGCATTAGAAGATTATTATGGAATGTCTTTAGAGCATTTCATATTAAAGAATTCAATAATTCCGAGCAGCTACCGCAATGGAAAAGAAGTCGAACTTCCTTTCAGCAAATATGTGTTAGGAAAGAGAGTAACACAGCCTGAATTAGAAGAACGTGTAATGGAAATTACACACGGTTGGTTAAACATCAATCGTGATAAGATGAGCGACTATTTCAAGAATTATTTCTTTAATGATGAAATTGAAGAATGTCAATCTCGTATAAGACACATGCTTGCATACGACTGTGGTTATATTTGCGTCTTAATCCTTTTGCGTGGTCCCGTCTTCTTATCAGATAAGATTTGGATAAGCACTGTCAGTTTGCCGATGTCGCAACTCAATTTGACGATAGATGACTTTAAGACACGATTAAAGACATATAATTTGACATTATTAGAAAATGAATGAAGATATTTTCGACACTATAGCAAATGACATCATACAAGATGAATCGTCATCTGTTGAACTCGTACAACCAGAACCGGTGTACGAGATGATGACGTTTACGTTCATTCCAGATAATGATAATTATGAACTCATCATGCACGACTTTAAGCAAAAAGTTGCAATCGTGCGTTCTATATATCATCTATTATGCGGAAACCAGTTTCACATAGAATACAAGAAACTCGATTCACTTCCTAGTTTGAACTATTATCTGCAGTTCAAATGTCCGAATGTATTCGATAGCGTCCGAACTGCTATCGCATTCTTTTATTATGTATTGCGTGTATTAGGCGATGAAGAAGGTCACATGATTCATTTTGAATTTCGAAACATTACGTTCTTACCAGTTGGACAAGCAGAAGAGCAAGTATTAAATAATATTCACTTACGTTCATTGTTGAGAGACCACATATTCAACAAACATCGCTATATCAGCAAGAAACTATATACAAAACTTCTTTTGCCACTATATAGCAATCATATAAAAGACGCTATCGAGAATTATTTAGAGACGTCTCTCGATGACTTTGCTATCAAGAATATAGCAAAAGCATTTCATTGGAAAGAAGGTCTCGACTTCATAGAGTACGACGAAGAGCAGTCTCAGCGATTTATGAAAGAAGGCATCAATCACATGAAGCTTTCTTATCTTAACAACTACGATATGTGTACGCAAGAAATTAATACGTCTAACGTGCCGTGGATGAGAAACTTTATGACGCATGGAGATTTCTACAAAGTCCGCTGGTTCAAGTTCATTGGTTTTGACGTTAAAACTAAACAAAACTCACGCACAGCGATGCTATTGTGCTTAGTAACACATCCGTTGTTTACAGTAGGGACTATAGAACTACCGTTCTTAAAAATTTCTTTCTGGAGCAAAAAGAAGAAGATTCGAGACTATTCGACAGAAAAACTTATATCAAGAATGAAAAAGATTACTCATGATGAAAAGTAACAGACTATATAAATACGACAGCGACTTCGATTTCGACGACTTAGCAGAAGAAATCATCGACGAAGTAAACGAGCAATCAGTCGAAGCAGCAGAAGACACTGATAAACTAATCAAAATGTCTTTAGCAATAACTGGTCCAGAGAAACGAGACGACAGTTATCATCTGCGTCGTGTGCTCGAATTCTTATTGAGAGACATCGGAGGAAACCCGACAGTCGCTATCAAGACATCTTATACATATGACACAGAAGCGAGTTGGAATATGGGAAGTGCTGGTATTCGTTCTCAAGCGACAGTAGAAGTAAACTTTACTCGACCTGACTTTCAAGACGTCCGACAAATCGCATTCACCATTAACATGATGCGTCGAATCTTCTCAGATAATTTCGATTTCTCATGGTCGTATATGTCTTTTACTTTCAACAATCGAGAATTCAGAATCTCCGGAAACGAACTGCCATTCAGTACTGGCATCAATGGTCGTATCATCAAGTCATACAAAGACGCTAAGGGCGCATACAAGTTCTGCATTGCTATGGCCGGCATCGAGAATGCTAGTGAGTTATTTGAACAAACCATGTGCATCAATATCGAACGTGCAATGCTAGAGAACTATATTAATCAGAAAAACGACTTGAAGCGTTCGACGTTCGTCATTCCGGAAGAGCAGCGTGCACAAGTTCGAGGCTATCGTCCATCAGTCTACATATCTAATTCGATAACAGCAGATAAAGCAAACCGAGACGTCAATACTTACGTCAAACGCGGTCTATATACTGTTCGTGACTTGCTTCCTACTCCATATATCAAAACAAAAGATGTATTCTTCCAGCCAATAGAGACATCTGCTGATGCCTATGTCTACGTTGTTTATAATGTCTTAGTCGACGAAGAACTGAACATGTCTTGCGTATTCAATGAAATTCCGGTTCGTAACTGCGTCAACTTACATACAGACATCGCTAAACACGTTTTGAAAGTTCTGAAATCAAAAGAACTTGATAAGCAACTAGAAGAAATTCACTTAGCAAAGCAGAACGACACTAGCAAATTCGCACTTAAAGCAACATAACAAAAATCGCAATTTGTTGTGATTTCATATTTTTGACGTACTGAATTTATATCTCAAACGTCAAAAATCACAATAAACTGCGATTTTCGTATATCAAAAATTAGATAACTGACCAGGTCTGGTTCTGCTGCAGAATATCCTGTTGTTGCTGCATAGCGTCCTGGTTGTCATATAATGTGTCGATGATATCTGGAACTCCGTTTCCATCTTCGTCATACTCCCAAGAACTCGGGTCTGGTGTGGGACCTGGAGAAGGATCTGGTCCTGGACTTGGGTCTGGACCTGTAGACGGGTCGAACGGACTTCCGTTGTCGAAATATTGTGAAATGGGCACAGCCTTCACGCGATGCGTCTCATAGAGACCAACGCTCATCTCTGTACTCGGGTCGATATAGACCGTAGTCGGGTTATATAGATACTCTTTCATCGTTAACGTCCTCCTTTATCAGTCAATAATTTCCCACGTCGGCTCGCTACCGCCGCCTCCTCCGCCACCGCCGGAAGAGTCACGCTTGTCCTCGAGAGGACGTTTGTGATAAGGCTCACCTGTCAGCATCTGATGCTTGGTGACCTTAGTCGTCTTCGGGAACCATTCATTATTGTTCAGTTCGGTCTGCACAGTCTCGAGGTCCAACTGTATGTGAGTCGGATTCATGTGTGCATAAGGATACTCTTCAGCATACTTCTGTTCGTCTTCCTACGTCCAGATGCGAGTTGCTGTAGAGACGTCCACTATAGGCGTCACCGAACCTGTGTTTTGCATATATTCATCGTACGTCATTTTCTCATGAGATATGTCGTTTCTTCTATTTATCTAACTTTTCTTGAAAGAAGAAACTTTATATTTTCTCAATAAACACTTCACAGACGTCCTTGTCAAAATACTTCAAGGGAACACCACTTGATGGTCCGGGATAAACTGTGTGATTATAAGAATCCGTGTGACATTGGTAACGTGACATACGAATAAACTTATCGAATGCCTTGCGCCATGTCCGGACGTCTGTCTCTACCCACGAACCGCTACGCCTGCGTATCTCACTCGAAGGACACAGACGCCATGTTTCTGGGTCGTCGTCCAAGTGATGCCAGATAAGTCCGTCGTATGTGAACTTCCTGGGAGGATTCTCTCTTACGATAGTGTAGTCGAGCAATCTTTTATATTCTTCAGAATACATTGCCTCTCTGCTCTGGTCCATATCTTCAGAACGAAGAACCCATAAACGGACTTCAGACAACTTCAGTTTACGACGCTTGAAAAACTCTCTCCACATATACTTCCATGTATCGTAACCATCCGGTCCTTTCTCATAGAAGTCATCATAACTTCCAGTGATACGTTTGCCGTCAGCGTCTTTTAAGTAACTCCAACGTCCATTCTGCAGAGAACCGCAACCCACTCCGCCTAATAAGAAACGCTCTACATAACCGACTGGAAATGCATAGAAACCATACTCAACTGGTGCAGTATGGAATGTTCTGCATTCTTCATCCTGGTCGTGCTGCTGAGGAACCAAGCTTCCGTATCGTATAAACGTTTCTTTCTTCACTTTAGTTTAGAATAACTTTAATTCGTGAATGTCTTCATTAAAAAGAGCGGGCATAATGAATGACAAATCATTGCGTAACTCGAATCCGTAGTAGTCTTTACCATTGCTGATTATCTCAACGACTGAGACGTAATCGGAATTATCGTTGTCTAGCATATACATTGAAGTATATAGCAGGCCGACGTCCTTTGCGTCAAACATCTTGTCACTAATCTTAACGTACTCTTGCTTCTCATTATCTGGGTCAGCATGATATTCAATCTCACGCAAATCGTCAATCAACAACTCTAAGTCATGTCTGTCTAGATGTCCGACGATGAGATTACCCAAATCTGTGTAACTGCTGCGAACTAATTCAGGCACATCGTCTGGCATGTCGAACATCTCGAGTTTCGGACCCGTACAAATCAAGCAGCCTCGTACGCTCAAGCACGCTGTCTCACCAGTCTTATACAAATTCTCCTGTGCACTCTCTGTCGTCAGATAGCCCATAGACATCAGTTGACTGATTAACTTTTCTAATTTAATAATCATATATGTCGATAATTTAAAGTTTCAATTGCAAAAGTACAAAATGTTTTGGAAATAAAAGACATTTTCTGCAATTATTTTTCTCAATTAGGATAATTTATGAGATGAAAAATAAATATAACGTAGGACGAATGATAGATAGACGTCCTTAAAATAGATTATAAACGCATGATAATATGGTTAAACTCGTTTCTGATACGGGTCGTTGGGCCTTGAGAGATAACTCCATGATTTTCTGTAGCGTCATTTGGGAGAGTTCCTATAATGATTGCTTAAAATATCACTTAATCGACGACGAAGGTAATGAATTACCTTTCAATTTAGAAGAGTGCTGTGTACCAGTTAAACTACCTTGGGAAAGATGGGCCGAAGAAGAAGCCGCTGCTGATGCCAGCATAACGGATTAACTCTAATCAACTCGCTTTATCGTGAGCGCTTCTTCTGGAATGAATCCGTTGCACTCACCAGCTCCCACTCTAATGAAGAGTGATAAATCTTCTACGCTTGGATTTGTTACTCCACAAGCGTACAAGTCATTCATATCTTCTCTAATCTCAACGATAAATTTTGCCATAATTCTTCACCTCCAACTTATCTCGTAATAATCTGGTTCACTATAGTCACCGTGAAATAATTTCGTAGTATAACCGAGTTTATGCAATTTCTCTATCACATAATCTTTAACGACTCCGGTCAAGTAACAACTAAACTCTTTCTTTGCTATTGCTGCTTGTATCTTTTCCATAACAGGAAGCAGAACACTATCATCTTTCTCGATGATGTCTTTCGTCATTCTACGAGCATCATCAGCAGTCAAAATATTCTCCATATTCTTAATCATTATTTTTCGTTTCGTCCAACATTGCTTTTACAAAATCTCGAATGAATCTGTCAGTCGCATAAGTAGAATAATTTCCAGCATGTTCCTTTAACCAAGGCACAGCCTTACTAAGTGGAACATG
>ODAI010571691.1_pt1 | contig 59207 bp, 58 predicted proteins | sample 1539321 | NCBI WGS metagenome assembly ODAI01 (sample SAMN02144231, study PRJEB22623) | gut metagenome | biome: sheep rumen | host: Ovis aries | place: New Zealand | reverse complement strand
ATTTGTGGGAAGCTACGTTCTTAGTTTTTTAGGCATCGCAGGAGAAGGCTTTATCGGAAGCGTTATCGTAGCTGCCATCGGCGCCTGCATTGTAATCTTTATAGGAAGATTGATTTTTAAATAATACGAAGAAAAGTGTCACCGCCGGTGACACTTTTTTACTATCGTCCTTCTTTCATATAATCATCAGAAAACAAATCTATCGCTGACGCAAATGACGCCCATTGATCAACTTTAGGCTTCAATATAACAGCATTGCCAATTTTATCGACTAATACTTCATCGGTTTGAAAACGACACTCCTCTGGGAAATAAACCACCTGTCCTTGTTCATCTTCAATTACTTTTGCTGTCATCATAATGCATCACCATCCTATCACCTATAGTATGTACCGTGATATATATATCGTCAATATAATAAATCCTATCTTAAAAACATCAAGTTCTATTTAACAGATTTGTGCTAAAAAATTTAATGGATTTCTAAATGTATTTACAAAGCAAACCAAACCATATAAGGTGGTATTTTTGTGATGTTATCTCCCACGCTGAGAATTTTGGGATGTATGATCAGTTGATTATCTACCTTCTTTTCAAAAACTTCTTTGAATCTTTCCAGCGATTTTGTCATATAATTCTTTGAAGATTTTACCTCTATAGGGTTCACCTTGTAATTGGTTTTGCTTTCATTGGAGAGAAGGAAATCTATTTCTATATCGTTTCTATGTTTTTCTTTATTGTATCTTGTGTAGAAATATAGTTGCTTTCCTTTTGATACCAGCATCTGTGAAATCATGTTTTCATATAACATGCCCTCATTTAATGACAGTTTCCCATTCATGATTTGTTTATATAATTCCTGGTCCGCAAGTTCATTTTCGCTAAATGCAAGGCTAACCAATAATCCGGTGTCTCCCATGTAACATTTTACAAATGCATCATTTTTGTTAAGTGCCAGACCCACATTAGGGTCATTACATTTATAACACAGGTTACATATCATTGAGTCATTCAGCCAGAAGAAAGGATCGTCATATCTGTCTGAATCATAGTTGCCAGAAACACTGCTTAGTATTACTCGCTTTTCGTGCGATGACAGATATCCGGGAATATTCTCAAATATGGCTGATACCTTCGATTTATATTTCTTAGCAGCTTTTTTTATATCATCTCTGTATAGACCTAAAATATCCCTTTTTTCAATATCTGCGGCAGCAAAATCTCTTCCATTCTCCATGAATGCAATAACCGCTTGCGGCATACCGCCGACGAGCATGTACTCTTTAAATAGATGCATAGCTTTAGTATGCATTTTGTTATCAAGAGGTATTTTCTTTTCCCAGCAGTCGGCAATGTATTCCATTAACAATTCTTCATCCATGAAGCACATGTACTCATGAAAGTTAAGTGGATACATTTTTATCTTGCGTTCTTCGGATGGAAGAGTTATTCCTTCAACATTTTCTTTTATCGAAATAAGAGATCCGGTCTCGATGTAATCATACCTTCGGTCTTTAACGAGATACTTGATGGATTCTCTTGCTTTTGGACATTTTTGTACTTCATCGAATATTATCAGTGATTCGCGTGGATATAGTCTTGTATTGTATTCAAGCGATATCGTCTGAAAGAAAATATCCAGGTTGTTCATATCATCAAAAAGATCAAAGATCTTCTTGCTTGCTTTGTTAAAATCTATCATTATATATGACTTATATTCACTTTTTCCGAACTTTTCGACTATCGTAGACTTACCGATTCGACGGGCTCCCTCTATCAACAGGGCCTTTGTTCCATTCGCATTGTTTTTCCAGCTCAGAATTTGGTCATAGATGTCTCTTTGTATTTCCATTGCATTTCTCCTCAAAGCCTCGAATTTATAAGTATTATACACCATGGCATCAAAAAAGCGCAAGGTATTCAAATGCCAAAATGTTATAAAAGCGCAATGTAAATCAGTGCGAAGGTACCGCAAAAGCGCATGGTTTTTCATTGGGTGTGTAGCAGTCAAGAAAATTGGAAATCTGATGCCATCCGTAAGCCATCAGTTTTATTAATGATTACATAATTAATGTTAGTTTGCACTATTTCTGATAATTCAAGCCTAGCAACGGACTTAAGAACCTGCTTGGCATACATTTCTTATCATTCTTACCTGACACATATGTCATATACAAGTTATCCTTGGCGCGGGTCATCGCTACATAGAACATGCGCCTCTCTTCTTCTGTTGCGCCCTGACCGGCACTTCTCTTATGTGGCACACTTCCTTCATTAAGATGCGGCAGGATGACGGTATCAAATTCAAGACCCTTGGAAGCATGATATGTCATAATATGCACCATATCCGTCTCTGCCTTATCCTTCTCTGCCGCTGAAGACTGCTCTGCTTTCAGTATCTCCTCATAGCTTTGGGCGAATCTGTGGAATTCTTCTATTGTCGCATACCTCTTAGCGCTTTCCTGTATCCAGTCCGCAGTCTCGGTGTATTCGTCATAGCCCTCTTTATCCGATACAACATTCTTCATTATATGCTCATCATAGCCCATTCCCTTACGAATATAGTTGATGCCTGAATACATATCCATGCCGGACAGTGTGTACAGTTGACAGGCGAAGGTATCAAGCACCTTATCCATATAGGGTTTATCGCAGTATATATCCTTAAGGCCGTCTATACTCACCTCGTCGCAGAGTATATTCCGCCTGTTGAGATACCTTACGGGCTTATTCATTATAGGGAAAAGGTGTGTGACCGGAAGCATTATCCGCTTCACACTTTCCGTACCCGCAGTATAACCCCCTTTTACTCCGGACTTATTCCCTACACAGCCTTTAAGTTCATTCCTTATAAGCTCTGCCAGACTCAGATAATGGTACATATCCTTATATGCATAGCTTTTATACGGATCGTACATGGCCTCCTTCATATCGCATGGAATGTCATAAGCATGCATAAGCTCCGCATATCTTGATGCCTCTCTGTTGGTCCTTAAGAATACGGCACAATCACTGGCATTCCCCTTACAGAGAGTTTCCTTAAGTATACCAAGCAGGTATTCATCCTCCTTTTCCCTTGATACGAAGCTTAAGAGTGCTACTCTGCCCTTGCTTCTGCCGCAGCCCTCTATCCTTTTGTCGAATCTCTGCTTATTCTGCGCTATTACCTTGCCGGCAGCCGCTATTATGCTGTCTGCACATCTGTAATTAACAGTAAGCTCTATCCGCCTTGCATCCGGATACACGTCCTTAAAGCCAAGCATCAGCTCTGATCTGCTGCCTCTGAAGCCATATATGCTCTGGTCATCATCCCCTACTGCGAATATGTTGTTATTCGGTGCAGCAAGCATCCTCACTATATCGAACTGTATCTCATTGATATCCTGATATTCATCCACAAGGATATATCTGTACTTCTCCCTGTATCTTGCAAGTACTTCTTCGTGCTTCTTAAAAAGGTTACGCACCATGAGCAGCATATCCTCGAAGTCTATCTTGTGTGCGGCTATCTGTATATCCCTGTATATCCTGTATACCTTAAGGAACTCCTCTTCACTTACATTGGTATCGGAATTGACACGCACATTCTCGTTACAGTTTTTATAAAAGGCGACATTTTTTAGGAGACTGTCTGTGAACTCAGTCTCTGCCTCCTTGTCTATACCGGCCTTTGCGACAGCCGTCTTCATATACTCCCTCTTTTGTCGTAATGTAATTATATCCCCCGTATTATACTTGTATTCACTGTGTATTATGTGGAAAAAGATTGAATGGAAGGTACCGAATGTGACCGGATAACAGGTATCTTCACACAGACTATTGAATCGATCACTCATCTCGATCGATGCGGCTTTTGAAAAGGTTATTGTCAGTATCTGCTCCGGAGGTATGTTCCTCTCCTCTATCAGATACTTTATGCGATTGGTAAGTACTGCAGTCTTGCCGGAGCCCGGACCTGCGATCACAAGTGCAGGTCCGTCTCCGTGTGTTATTGCTTCTCTTTGCTTTGGCGAGAATCTAAGCAGCGCTATGGTTATACCTCTTTGCTTAACTTCTCTATGGCCTTTCTTATCCTCGATAACGACTCTTCCTTACCCAGAAGCTCAAGTATCTCCGTAGCTCCCGCAGGTGTCATCTGCTTACCGCTTAAGGCCGTCCTTATCGGCCACAGTACATAACCGTTCTTATACCCCTTTTCATTCACGAATTCCGACAGTCTCGCATACAGGCTGTCATTATCATATGCTTCCTGTTGCTCTAAGATTGGAAGCACTTCCTTAAGCACGCTTAACGAAGATGCCGTATCCGTCTTCATCTTCTTGTGCGTGTACATTGCCGTATCATATTCCGGTACTTCCTCGAAGAAGTCGATAAGCTCCGGTATATCCGGGAATATCTCTATACGGCTCTTGCACATGGCTGCGATCTTATTCTTATCTATATCTCTCTTGATCGTGGCATCTATATAAGGCATTGCCATCTTAAGATACTCACCCTCATCCATCTTCTTAATGTACTCTCCGTTCATCCACTTAAGCTTGGTGAAGTCGAATACTGCGGGCGACTTGCTTATATGCCTGTAATCAAAGGCCTTAACAAGCTCATCAAGCGAGAATATCTCCTCATTACTGTCCGTAGGACTCCATCCCAAGAGTGCCACGAAGTTCACTACCGCTTCACTTAAGAAGCCCTGTTCAATAAGATCCTCATATGATGAATGCCCGCTTCTCTTAGACAGCTTCTGGTGCGTTTCATCCGTTATGAGCGGACAATGAACATATACCGGTACATCCCATCCGAATGCCTCGTACAGTCTGTTATACTTAGGTGATGATGACAGATATTCATTACCTCTTACCACATGTGTGATACCCATCAGATGATCGTCCACCACATTGGCGAAATTATATGTCGGATATCCGTCCGACTTAATAAGTATCATATCATCAAGCTCTGCATTATCCACGGTTATATCACCGTATATCTCATCCTTGAAGGTAGTTGTTCCCGTATTGGGATTGTTCTGCCTTATTACGAAGGGCTTCCCTGCCTTAAGGTTAGCCTCTACCTCCTCCTTGGACAACGTAAGGCAATGCTTGTCATATACATTGATCTCCTTATCGCCCACCTTTGTATGAAGGCTTTCAAGTCTCTCCTTGTCACAGAAGCAGTAATATGCCTCTCCCTTATCTATAAGCTTTTTGGCATATTCCATATATATACCGGAAGCCTGTCGCTCACTCTGCACATAAGGTCCCACACCGCCGTCCTTATCCGGTCCCTCATCATGCACAAGTCCTGTTCCCTTAAGAGTCCTGTAGATGATATCCACAGCACCCTCAACCAGTCTCTCCTGATCCGTATCCTCTATACGCAGTATAAAATCCCCACCTTCATGCTTCGCTATAAGATACGCATATAATGCGGTTCTTAAGTTGCCTACATGCATTCGGCCCGTGGGACTTGGGGCAAATCTTGTTCTGATCTTCACTTCATTCTCCTTGTCTGAATCATATAATGTATTGGGTTATCTGCTTTCATCCCTAGGCTTGCAGTCCCGTACATACAGCACACATCATTCCTTATCCGGCAGACGCTTGGATGCTGTATTTTTAAAATCAATAACACACCTCTGAGCCTCAGGTATTGCTATATTGGTACCCGCACCGGCCACACATCCGCCGGGACATGCCATACCTTCTATGAGGCAGCCGTTCTTCTTGCCAGCCTTGGCAAGCAGAAGCATCTTCTTACACTCTGCCAGACTCTCCGCATGTTCTATATTGACCTCAGTATCCGGGTAGTATTCCCTGATACATGCCTCTATGGCGCTGGCGACCCCGCCTGCCACACCATATCCTCTTCCTGCTCCTGTCGCATCATTGATATCATCAGCCGCTTCAAGCAATGCCGGTTCTATGCCCTTGGCCTCGAACATTCCGGACAGCTCCTCGAAGGTGATCACGAAGTCCACATCCGATCTTATTGTCCGCCTTGATGCCTCAAGCTTCTTGGATGCGCATGGTCCTATGAATACCACAGCCGCATCGGGATGCTCTCTCTTGATCACCCTTGCGGTTGCGACCATTGGTGTAAGAGCATTGGATATCTTGTCTATGGTCTCAGGGAAGAACTTCTTGGCCAGAGCCGCCCAGCTCGGACAGCATGAGGTCAGCGCGAAATTCTCCTTTCCCGTTGCCACATTCTCCACATAGTGCTTAGCCTCATACAACGCGCCTTCATCCGCACCTATGGCTGTCTCATATACCTCGGCAAAACCGAGTTCCTTAAGTGCCGCCTTGAACTTGGCCGGTGTCACATCCTTACCGAACTGTCCTGCGAAGGCAGGGGCAACCTGCGCAATGATCTCCTTGCCGGACTGCAATGCTCTGATAAGCTGGAATACCTGTGATTTATCCGCTATGGCACCGAAGGGACAGCTCACCATGCATTGACCGCAGGATACACATTTATCATTATTGATAACTGCCCTTCCCTTCTCATCAGATTCTATAGCACCCACTCCGCATGCCAGCGCGCACGGCCTTGTCTGATGCGATATGGCATCATAGGGACATATCGCCTTGCACTTACCGCACTTGATACATTTCTCTTCATCTATCACGGATTTACCATTCTTCATGGTTATGGCGCCCTTAGGACACACCTCCCTGCAGGGATGTGCCACACAGCCCATACATCTGTCCGTCACCTGATATACATTGACAGGACAAGAATTACATGCAGACGGTATGACCTGCATAAGCGGCGGCTCATAGTATTTCTCTGCGATATTACTCTCCTCAAGCCCCTGAGTTAAGTGACTGGGTCTGTTCTCCGGACGCAATGACAGTCCCATGGCAAGTCGCAGTCTCTCTCTTACTATAGCCCGCTCTCTGTAGATATTCTCCCTGAATTCAGGTTCATCATAGTCGATTATCTGATACGGAAGAGCCTCCATATCATCCTTAAGATTAGTTGAATTGTAGGCAAGATTAGCCACCTCTTTGAATATACGGCGGCGCATCTTACGCACCTGTGTATCTATACCTCTCATAATTCCACATTATAGTACAGCTTCAGCCATTATTACAATAGAATAATGAAATATTTGTTAATCATTTGACAATATATCCGTAAGAATCGGCACCCTGTTATACAGATCCGAATCAAAGCGCTCAACAGCGCTTAGTACAAGCACATCCGCTTCCCTGATATCATCCGCAACATCCTCAAGCTTCTCACGCTGTACAATACACAGCTCGGCGAAATCCTTCTCAAGATACGGTATCATCCACTCTCTGAAGGAATCTCCGATAAAGACGCACTTCTCTTCATTGCCGGACGTTGATGTACATCTGTATACCTCGGTATATCCGAACACCGGGTTCTTCGTACCCTCTTCCGATTTAAGTTCAATATTGGTCTTATACCTGACCAGCTGGTCATGATCATTATGGTATTTGTCAACAGGAAGTGCGCCGGTAAGCACAAGTCCCAATGCCACGAAATCCGTGCTTTCCGTCTCAACATGGGCAAGATCCGTAGTCTTCATTCCAAGCGCTTCATATAACGCCATGGTGCCTACGAATGCCCCGACATTGTTCCAATGGGTATCATAGGCGAAGTACGTATCGTAGTATACCTTATTCTCCTTAAGTTCTTTAATGGGATATATCATATTGATGTCATAGTTCTCATCAGCATATTCCTTGAACACATCAAGTCTCTTCTTATCTGTCACGATCTCCATTGTAGGCATATACTCTGAGTATACCTGCTCCTTATTGGGCATGAACATATAGACCAGCTTGATGCCCTTCTCCCTGCATATATCCTGAAGCTTCTGCATCTGATCCAGATGCCCTCTCATCTCCTCCTCAGACATGACATTCTCACCGGTATAGTACTGCAATGACCCGTCTCCCCTGTAGAACAGCCAGTCGAATCTTCCCATAATGGTATAATTATTCTCTACCGTAAGAGGATAGTATGATGTGTCCACAAGCTTAGGCTCTATATCCGTCCACTTCTTCCTGCCGCATATACTGCATCTGTACAGCTTATGTCCGTAAGTCATATATGAGCTCTCGGTCTCCTCTACCAGCTCATCATTATGACCTGTAGGAGGAATAACCTCCTCATAGGTCTCTCCGCAATCCTTACACCTGTATCTTACATAACCGGCCTCCTCACAGGTGGCATCCTCTCTGTCTGTCTCTTCATAATCGTGTTCCCCGACATCTGCCCGGTCGGTCTCATCTTCATTGACCGCATTATCCGCCGCGGGATTGGTGATAACCGTGTCAGCTTCTTCATTAAGCATCGCAAGGTCCGGAATATCAAGCGCAGACTGTCCCTTACCGCCATAGAACAGATCGATAAGAACCGGTCTTAAGCCGGCTCTGTATGTACTTTCCATAGCATCATTGACATTCTCGGACACATTCAATATATATGCCCGAAACGGCACTCTGTCATTGTAATACGCCTCCACCTCCGATGTGTAAGACATATCCATGCTCTCAGGCCATTTAACCAGGGCTCTGTTCTCTTTGACTTCCATAGTCTCATAAAGCTTATCGATCTCAGCCCTGTCACTTACAAGCAGAATGATCCCCCAGACTATAGACGGGAGTGCCAGAAACAATATGAAGATGACTATCCTTATTCTGTTACCGATCCTCATTATCTACTGCCCAATCAGCTATACTTATCGCTAAAACTGAAAATAAATGAACGGATTATAGCTTCCGCTTACTATAGATATAATACAATATCCAAGAAGGAGAAGCTGCACGCAATACTCAAAAGCATATACAGCTCTGTTCTCCCTTAACTTACCGCTTATTGCCCTCACGGGCCTGTCAAGTATCCCCATGCACAGGATAGCGGCTATAAAAGCAATAATGGTCTTCATTGTCATGAAATTAAGCACAGTGTATTCTCCTCTGACAAAGGCAAAGAGCCTGCCGATATAGTTCACTGCCTGTCCTATATTGTCAGAGCGGAAGAACACCCATCCCACCATAACTATAATGATGGTATAGAGCCAGTTGATAAGCTTAAATCTGTTCCTGTCAAGCAGCCTTCCCAGTCCCATCCTCTCTGCCACTATGAGGACACCATAATATAAGCCCCATACGAAGAAGGTATAGTTCGCTCCATGCCATATACCGGTTAAGAGGAATACAATAAGCAAATTACGATATACCTTCCACTTGGCATCTGTCCTGCTTCCTCCAAGGGGTATATAGACATAATCCCTAAACCATGAGGATAACGATATGTGCCATCTGCGCCAGAACTCCCTGACAGACAGGGACATATAAGGCGAAGCGAAGTTCTCTTTAAAATCAAAGCCAAGCATCCTTCCAAGACCTATAGCCATATCCGAATATCCGGAAAAATCATAGAATATCTGGAATGTATAAGCCATCATTCCGAACCATGCAACACCCGCACCAAATTTTGCGGGATCATCTGCCGCTACCTCCCATATGGAATCCACCGCCTCTGCCAGAACATTGGCTATGAGTACCTTCTTAGCCATACCGTAGCAGAATCTTCTGATACCGGATATGAATTTCTCCGGTGTCTCCACTCTCGAATCTATCTGCTTCCTGATATCATTGTATATGACTATGGGACCTGCTATAAGCTGGGGGAAAAGTGCCACATATAAGGCGAACTTACATATGCTTCTCTGCACGGGAGTCTTAGTGCGGTACAGGTCTATTGTATATGACATTGCCTGAAATATATAGAATGATATGCCTATGGGAAGTACGACCTCCTTAAGACCCAGTCCTCCCCTGTCAAGCCCCTTAAGCGACTCTATGGTATTAACAAGAAGATTAAAGTACTTGAAGTAGAATAGAAGGGCGATATTGGCACAGATCGCAATAATGAACAGTGCCTTTCTCCCCCTTTCTGCCCTTTCTATCATAATACCCGCCGTGAAATTTATCATAATCACGGCAAGCATAAGGAAGAGATAGTATATACCTCCCCATGCATAGAATATCAGACTGGCTATGAGCAGGAACGCATTCTTAACCGCTATTCTCTTATTATGCGTATCTTCTCTAAAGGGAATAAAGCCTATAACGGCATTACCGATAAGTACAGCCGGCAGGAATATCCACAGAAAGATCATCGAACTGAAAAGCATATTAATCCACCATTTCTATATGATTTTATTATGATTCCACAACAGATTCAGTATAACACATGGGCGTAACAGTGACAAACACTATTACGCCCTGTGTGCAGGGGTCTTGGACTCCTGCAGGTTATTCCTCCCTATATATGAAACGGATGAAATCTTTATTCATAGTCTCCGCAATGGAGAATCGGTCTTGTAGGATCGGTCTGCTTAAGCGTAGCCTTAACATCTATGACGTTCTGATTGGAGCTGCCCTTCCACAGAAGCTTGGTATCCTTAAGCTCACACTTAAATTCGCCGTCTACTACCACATCAATATATTGCATGACCGGATAATGCCAGATATCCTTCCAATCGGAGCCGGTATACAGCCATATCGTCTTATCCGGATACTTCTCCTTGATCTCCTGAATAAGCGACCTTACATCCAGTCTGTTAGCTGAATGAAGAGGATCTCCGCCGGAGAATGTGATACCTGATATATAGTCCTTATCAAGCTGTTCGAATATCTCTGCCTTGGCCGCATCATCAAAGAGCAGCCCCCCGTCCGGGTCCCATGTAATGGGATTCTGACAGTCCTTACAGCAATGATCGCAGCCCGCTACCCACAGCACGACTCTGAGGCCGTCGCCGTTAAGCATGTCATCCTTAGTAATATTATGATAACGCATGATTACATAGATTTCCTTTCTGCTATCTCAGCCATCTTGGCGTCATTAAGTCTGGTATCACCGTGTACCCTCGAATACGACAGATATCCGTTCATCCTGTCGATCTTGGTGAGGTTCCTTGAACCGCACTTGGGACAGACATCCATCTCAAGCTCCTGATGACCGCAGTCATCACAATAAGCCAGACTCATGTTGACTCCCTCATAGAAGCCCATATCCATAGCTCTCCTTATAAGGGTCTTGATAGCTTCCAGATTGTAATCTATGGGATACTTAACATACTGTATCTTACCGCCGTTACAAAGCTCCCAGAAGCGGTATTCCTTATCCTGCTTCTCTATTGGGGTGATATCCTCTGTCACATGGCAGTGGAATGAATTGCTCACATATTCTCTGTCAGATACACCCTCTATTATGCCGTACTTCTTACGGAACTGCTTCACCTGAAGTCCGCAGAGGTTCTCCGCGGGTGTTCCGTATATGGCATAGAGATTACCGTCCTCTTCCTTGAATTCATTGATCTTCTTGTTGATATGCTCAAGCACCTCCACAGCGAAGGCTCCGTCCTCTACCAATGACTTACCGTTATATAGCATCTGTAACTCATTAAACGCCGTGATCCCGAAGGATGCCGTAGCCGACTTAAGGATAGGCTTGATCTTATCGTGCAGCTGCAGATGACCTCCAAGGAAGCCTCCCTCACAATACGCAAGGGGATTGGTGGATGCTCTCATCTCTCCGAGATATGCATACGTACGTATATGCAGTTGACGTATGAGATTCAGATAATAGTCAAGCACCTCATAGAAGTCCCTGCTCTCATGTCGTGCCTTCGCAAGTATCATTGGAAGATGAAGGCTTACGGCTCCTATATTGAATCTGCCTACGAAGATCGGTGTATCCTCATCATCCGCCGGATGCATACCGCCTCTCTCATACCACGGGCTTAAGAAGGCTCTGCATCCCATAGGCGATATGATCTTGCCGTACTGCTTATACATGCTGGCGATATATCCCTTACCCGTAAGAGACAGCCAGTCCGGATACATAGTCTTGGCAGAGCATTCAACGCCTGCTTCGAATACATCCTCAAGAGGCTTGCCCGGTCCGTGGAGATTCTCGTCATATAAGAATACGATCTTAGGGAACAGAACAGGCTTCTTACATTCTGCCTTACCCTGTCCTCTTCTTCTTACATTAAGCATGGATATAGTCGCAAGCTTGGCGAATCTTCCGGTACCCGTACCTGCGGTCACGGTAATGAAGGGATAATCACCTCTCGATGAAGCCACGGTATTGAACTTGTACTCCCAGCCCTGGAAGCCCTGTTCAAAGTCTCTGACAACATCGGCATAGGCTTCGGCTTCCGCCGTCTCCTTATCCACACCCAGACGCTCATATTTTGCAATATACTTCTTATATGACTTCTCGGCATAGGGCTCTAAGATATTGTCCACGCTTGGAACGGTGAATCCGCCATACTGCTGTGAAGCCGCAGATAATACTATATCACCTATGACATCGAAGGCCGTATCAAGAGTCTTGGGCTCATTATACCAGATATTACCCATCTCAAATCCGCCGGAAAGCACATGCTCCACATCAAAGAGACAGCAGTTCATGGTGTCTCTTCTGGCACTCATATCATGGATATAGATATATCCGTCACGGCAGGCCTGAATCTCCTCAGTGGTTAAGAAGAACTTCTGATACAGCTCCTTATTAAGCTGGTTGAACACAAGGGATCTCTTAGTGGATACCAATGCCGAATCCGTGTTGGCATTCTCCTTGTCACCGATATACATGATAGACTGACTCTTCTTATATACGTCGTCAAGCATGCTGACAAAGTCCTGCTTATAGTTACGATAATCCCTGTAGGACTTGGCTACTATGGGCTTAACCTGTTCAAGAGCACTCTCGACTATATTATGCATGATGGCGATAGGTACCTCATTGGTATCGAGTTCATCCACCTTCTCACATACAAATCGACATATCTCTTCCTTCTCTTCCTCCGAGAACTTGGTCAGCGCCCTGTATGCGCTCTTACCTACGGCTACGATGACCTTCTGCACATTAAAAGCCTCGGTGCTGCCATCCTTCTTGATGACTACCACCTCTTTATTCGGCTTAAACTTCTCACCGTAATAATTATCATCTGCTTTAGCCACAGGTTCAGCATATTCAGCCATGAATCCCTACCTCCATAAGACTTATCATTGAATTTCAGATTAACAAAAAGAGAACCACAATATCTTGTGGTTCTCTAAGTATATCTCACCTATTTATAGTATGTCAACCTCAAAATAATAACCAAAAAACATATAGGTTTTTTGGTTATTTTATATATTGCATTATGTACCTTAAGTCCCCAAGCCAGTGATCAACCGCATTCCGTATCATCCATCAGCTCATCGCCGTCCGCAGCAGTGGTAGCCAGCTTATCGCAGCGCTCATTCTGAGGATGTCCGGCATGACCCTTGACCCATGTGTATCTGATCTGATGCGGCTCCATAGCCTTAAGTAGTCTTAACCACAGGTCTATATTCTTGACCTCGTTCTTCTTGCCCTTACGCCAGTCTTCCTTGATCCATGCATCCACCCAATGCTTATTGAATGCATCCGTCACATACTTGGAATCCGATACTATCTCCACACCGCAGGGTCTGTTAAGCGCTTCAAGTCCTGTTATGACTCCCATAAGCTCCATGCGGTTATTGGTGGTCTTCTTATATCCGCCACTGTACTCCCTTGTATGGAGTGTACCCTTACCGTCTATATATTCAATTATGGTTCCGTAGCCTCCCGGCCCGTCAGGATTGCCTCTGGCCGAGCCATCGGTATATATCGTTACATTCATAGCTGCTAACTGCCACGCCCGGTCTACGAATTCTCCGATACTGTCCCGGTAGTCTTAACGCTAAGCTTAGCCTGTGCCTCTTCCTTGGCATTCTTCTTCTTCCTTACGGCAATTCCCGCGAATACGGCTGCCACTATGCAAGCTCCGAATATCACATATAATACCAGATATGAAGCGAATGTATTGATAAAAGATATTGCATTACCGCTCATGATAGTCCTGCTCCTTGTCTATATTGGGTATATGACTTACCCATGTATTATATCTGATTTTCACTCCTTATACAAGACACCATGTCGCAAAAGCCACGCGAACATATTAGAACATATTAGAACGCTTGTGAACGCATTGTATACTTGCGATCATTGCAAAGCCGTTATGACGCGATCAGCCATCGTCCCGACCGAATCCACATTACGCTCCACTGTCTCAAGAACTATCACATCCGCCATTTTAAGGTAATCCGCAACGAAATCCTTATCCAATTCATCCTTATGAATAAAAGTAAAATGGCTGAAGGTATCGGTTATATAACTCTGCATATGTCCGTAATATGAGTCTCCTATGAGTACAACATATCTTACTCTTCTTCTATACAGACTTTGCTATGGACGCAGAGTCATCATCTTTCTTATTCTGTGTACTCTTAATACCCTTACCGTTACCCGGACTGACCGATGCTGTCTCCACGATATCCGAACTGTCAGAGCCGGCTGTCGCTGATACTTTAACCGCATCCGTAGCCGCACTGTCATCTGCTGACACGGCTACCTGACTACTGTCATAAAGCCTGTTAAGCATATTATTATATGGTCTCTCGACAACCGAATTGATATTCCTGTCGAATGTGATGAGCACCGAGCGATACGGTATCCTGTCGTTATAATATACCTCCAGACCGCTGCCCGGATTGTCAGGCTCTATCTTAAGTTCACTTTTATTCCTGTTCTCCCCAAGATCGGTATCCACTTTCTCCATGTCAATTATATCGACATGGTCAAAAAGCCTTAATACTCCCCACGATACTGAGGGCAGGATAAGTAACAGTATAAAAATCAGTATTGCCAGACGGCAATCCCTTCTTCGTCTTCTTCTCTGTCTGTGGTCTGTGTTCATCTCTTAGCTGCGGATAGCGCCTGCGTATAATAGAACTGTTCCATTGCAAGGCTTGTTGCCGTATCAAAATGTACAAAATCCTTGTAATATCTCGGGATCACGGTATCGCATGCCGCACATCCGTCTATTACGGTTATACTGTCAGGCAGCTCATTCCTTATCATATTATTAAACTGTTCGATCCTAAGATTATATGTGCTGTTCTTCTCACCCTGTATCGGATTCACCGTCGTCACACATAATTTACATCCCATGGATACGACTACTGTCTTACCTTTATACGAAGATAGTATTGCCACTCCCAGAGCACATATCCCGATTAATGACAGGACAGATACACTCACCGCTTTTGATATACATTACAGTCCCTTTGAATCCGCAAGTAATTTATATGCGTTCTCTAATCCCGTATAATCTCTAGGTGCAACAACAGTCACGATCGGATTATTATAATCATAATAGTTACTGATAGACACTGACTCTTTCGTAACAGTCACAAAATCCGTAGTACCGAAGGTTACAAGTACGGATCTCCAGTCAAAATCAGTCGAATCATCCGCTGATGCCGCCTCATATGAAGTGAATATCTTACCCGCTGAGTGCTCACTGTACGAGCACTGGAATACTATGTCTCCGAATCTACCGATATACCTGTGTACATTGTATCCGAGTGATGCCGCATAATTACATATGGCATCCACATCATTGGCAGCAGCGGGCTGTGCAGGTGTCTCCTGAGCCTGTGCATCTGCTGCTTCCGTCTGCTCAGGTGCTTTAGCCTCTTGCGCCTGCGCTTCCTCTTTCACCGCCTCTGTAGTCGGAGTAGGCTCCGGTGTCGGCTCCGGTGTGGGGGTTGGCTCAGCCGTAGGCGTCGGTATTGCTGTCGGTGTAGGCTCCGGTGTCGGAGCTTCTGTCTCCTTTTCCTCGACTGATGATTCTTCTGTGACAGTTGCCTCTGCTACGTTCTCACCTGTTGTATTACTTGCATTGCCACATGCTGACAGCGCAATCGACAGTGAGCAGACCGTTAATAAAACTACAATCTTCTTTTTCATTTTGCTCTCCTCTTTTCTTAGTAACTCTTAATCGCTTAGTTTTACTATTATAGTTTCATCTATTTTGCTAACCGAACCGGCGGAAGGCCAGACCGGCATATCCTTCGTAAGCTCATCGACATCGGTTAAGAGCGGCAGGTCTTCAATTATCCTGTAATCATGTCCCAAGATATTAAAAAGCGAAACGATCCTCTCCGATGACTTGTAGTATCTGGGCGGCACATCCGTATCCCATTCAAAGTGCGAATAACCCATAACCTCACCCTGAATGCATAATTCGTTACCCTCAAATTCCTGCTTGCCGATAAAGAGAATCGGCACATCCTCTCCATCTGCCACCTCATCTACTCGAAGTGCAATATCGTGCACCAGATCATCCTCCATCCTGATAACCTCCTTTGCTGTATAATACAGCCTTTCCGTTATACAGATTTCCGAGATGATTCCCGATATACACACCAGGATAACTGCTATACTTATTATTTTTTTAAATCTGACATTTACCTGCCTGCACAGGAACATACACATATATGCCCAGAATGCAACACACAGCGGAAATGCAAGTTTGGCTCTTATAGGCGAATATCCGCCGCTTACCAGTGTAAGCAAATATGGCGAGAAAACAGTCGCAATAGCATATAGCCATGTCCTTGCTCCTATTCCGGATGCTTCTCTTTTACGGATAAGCAAAAGTATTGCCGCCAAGATCAGTATCAATCCATACGAAAAATTGTAGTGTACAGAATTATACCCTGTCATGCTTTTAAATATTGCCCCTGCCAGACCTCGCAGATTTTCCGATATCGGATATTTCCCCCATCTGACTTCACCGCCGAAATAAGATGAACCTCCGCTGATTATACGGGCTGTGATCAGATAGAATGCAAATCCCGCAATGAATGTCAGTGCATACGATATCGCTTCTTTAAGCCTTCCTTTTCCGTTAAATGAACGAAGCAGCAGGATACTGAGCACCTCAAAAATATAGACCTCACAAAAGGACTGATATACAGAAAAAGCAATAACAAGCAAAAATACCGATACACATGCATAGCACATCCTACGCGGTTCAAGGCAGGTCTTCCCGCTCTTCTCCCGCTCTTTATCATCACTTATCAGCATCGTACCGGTAATAAGAACAGAAGCCGTTACCAATATATATGCCAGACATACTCCAAAGCTTTGTAATCCAAAATATAATTGCTCTGTTAAGACAGGATGAGCAAGTATCATCATTATCGGAACAATGATTCCAAAACTAAAGCTCTCCCTTTCCGCAACAGCACGATCCCACAGATACATAAGGAGGAATGCGGACAGAATGAATGTGATCATCGTCAGAATCCCGTTAAGATACGGATGGTACAGCCTGCTTATGAATGTAAGCCCGAATCTGCCCACCATATTCCACGCTGCATAATATCCCTCAGGAGCATTGATAAACTCAACCGTATCAATTCCCCTGCCGCTCTGTGCAAGCAGCGGCAGCCTAATAACAAAAGCAAGCAATGAGATAATGGTTATTATTGCTGCATTCTTTTTACAAAAAGCCTTAATACCTTTCATACGGATCAAACCTAAGCATTAGCCAGATAAATCGGTACAGCTATACCATAGACATATACGAGCAGGATTGCCGATATCACCAAGGACAGTACTGCAACAGTGACATTCTTCCCGATGTCAGTTATCCTTCTCTTTTCAAGCAGATATTCATACCCTTTTATCATCAGCCAGTACATATGGAAAAGCGTCGGGAACATGTATCTGCCCTGAGGCTGATAATCAAAGGAATAACAATAGTAAATCCACAGAACAAAAACCGATACATCCGCCGCCAACAGCATAAGATGAAGGAACAGCCAACCGGACTTTATTCTCCCACCGGATTCCCTGATCCGTGCAATAACCTCCGATACTATCAATACCAGCCCTATAAGATAGAACAATTCATAAATCACATATATCCAAGGATATCCTAATATGCTGCATGAACCGTAGTTGGCTATAAAGCTGATTCTTGATGTTGAAACAGGCTTGTATTTAGTGAGCATATCCATAAAGGATATACCCTGTGTCTTCATCGAATGCTCCCAGATCATCACAAGTCCGTCATTACGATGACTGAGTCCGAGGAAGTCACCGTCTAATGCTATTCCCTGCCTTATGAACCACCACAGACACAGCGCACACCATATACCGACTATGCTTAGGCCGTACTTAAGCATACTCTTAATATCGACCGATATTTTTCCCTGTTCGTTTTTGTGTGAGAAATAGCTTATGAATATGGGAATACTGAATAACAGTATTCCATATGCATTGTAATAAGATAACGTAAGAACAGATGCCCCTATTGCAAATCCTGCACAGTTTTTGAATGATACACCATCCTGATGCATACATACAAGGGCATGTAAAATAACCGCTATGGAGAGCAGGCACAAGGATTCGGTATTAACATATGTGTGAATAAAAAGATACTGCGGAAGAAAAGATACGCCTATGGCAAAAAGCCAGACATAGCGTTCCTTATCAAAGATTCTCCTTCCCAGAAGCCATATATAAAAGGCGGAAAGGATTCCGAAAAAAACATTAACATATCTTGCGACCAGAAGCGGATTGAACGCACTGTGTGCCCCCCCCCGATCCGCATACGGCACGCATCGTATATCCCATAACTATATAGGATAATCCCGGAAGATAAGCATATGAGAATTCACCGTAGATCGGATTCTTGGTCTCGGGCTCTAAGCCTGTCGGTATCGTACCATGCTCGTATATCCACTTTGGGACAAGATATCTGGCTGTCTCGTCAGGCGGGCAGGAATATACCGGCGGATTGATCTCATGCGGTTGAAGACTTGCAACGCTAAAAGCTGCCGTTGCAAAAAGCAGTATATACAGTACCAATATTATTTTTTCCCTGATGCTTACTTTCTGTCTATACATATATATTCAGCCTCATACGGACTATGATCAATAAACCAAATACTAATCTATCACAAAAGCTCTGATAATTCCACAACTTTTAGTCCATGCAATATTCCTTCACATACTCTGCAAAATATGGTAACGCCAGAGATATATACCCTCTCCTCGAAGTAATGATTCCCCTCTTTAGCAATCTGTCCCTATATGTTGAATAATTATCCGGCTTATCCATAGCAGCCAATATCTCATCACGCTTGTATTCTTCTTTATCGACAAGCAGAAGTACGAGTTTTCGATCCTCATTGGAAAGCTCTTCCCATATCTTCTCATATGAATACGAGAAAAGCTCAACTTTTAAGGACTCTTCTATATCCTGTAGTTCTTCATTCTCCCTCTTTTTAAAATATAAGACTCCCAATTCCTGAAAAGCGTAGGGATAACCCTTTGTGATTCTTGCCATGCTCTTTGCTTTCTCAGACGCTACCCCAAGCTTACTTTTATACATCTCGGTCATTCGTATCATATTAAGAGGTTCAGTTTTAACCGTAGTAGCACGCCTGAAGAAAGTAAGGTTTTTCACATTATACAACTGCTCAATATTCTCATACAGTCCCGTACAGACCATGTATATCGGATATCCTGCTCTCATCCATTTTCCAAATTCAGATGCAAAAACAACCATTTCCGGTGTTCTGGATATCTCATCAACACCTATAAGTACCTTCTTTTTTTTATCTTCCACTTTCTGTAACATACTGTCCAATTCCGTACCGATATCAAAAAACTCATCTTTTTCCGAACGTGATAGTCCTATTCCGCCACCGGTACCCAATATATTGGCAGACAGATTAATGCTTTTATTCTTGTATTTGTCACTTACAAAGCCATCCTTATACAGAGAAGCTGCTAATTGCCGTAACATATCTCTTGTAGTAGTAAGACGATAGACAACCCATCCATCAGTCTTGTGTTCGTCATCCCCGAATTCTTCTTCAATTTTAGCAAGCAAAACCGTCTTCCCTGATCCTCTCACTCCGGTTATCTTATACAAGGATTCAGAAGGATTATCAAAATTAAAATTATCTATGATCTCGCGCTCCTGTTCTGTGGGAATATATGTATAATCCGGTATTTTACTGAATGTAGTTGTAAAAGGGTTTTGTCTTGTCATTTTATAATCCTTTATACTTTTATGATTGTTTTATATTCCTTTATACTTATGAATACATTTTATATTCTTTTATAATTTAATTCAAGGATCATTTCTTTTGTCAATATTAAAGCTGTCAAAAAGGACAATCTCCGAATCAGGATTGGATGTATCGTAATAATAGCTGTCTACGGTCCCTTTACCGGTATCCAGTACGGAAAATGCCGTAATCGAATTGCTTGCAAGGTAGGGCGTGCCATCTGTAAGCTTGGCTTTATTGGGATATACCGGCTCAAGCCCATATGGATCATTGCTTAATACGTAGTTATCCTCATTCCATTGTCCTGCTATGGAATGCCTCGGGTCATCAGCATTAAGTGCCGATGGATAATCACTCCTTACAGCATCCTTATAGAAGCAATTGTATGTATTGCCTATATTGGATGACTCCAGTACATTCATTCTCGTTCCTGTCATGAATCTGTTCCATATATGAGAATGCGCAGTATATACCAGATCCACCCCGCTATCCTCAAGTAACGGTGCAACATAACGGTCTATATAGTCATTATCGATAGGATAATCATATGTGACCATATCAAGTCTGGTAACCGGATCTTTTACCATACCGGGCACAGGATCAGTAAAGGGCGGTATCTGATTACCTCCCAGTGAATGATACTGGAAGTGGAACATGACGATCTTATACTTGGCCTTTTTATACTCATCACTTGCAAGCTCTCTTTTAAGGAACCTCATCTGCTTGCTGTCAGGTCCTATGTCCTCGAATATAAAATCTCCGAAGCCGTACATATCCTGCGTTGCTCCTGGATATTCCGTATACTTGCCTGCGATCCCAAGCATCGGCTGTCTCCATATCCTTGATAAGTCAAGCACTATAAGCCGTATATCACCGATGGTAACTGCATAGTACTTCTCGCCACCCTCCGGACTGATAGGCAGATCAAAAAGCTCTTCATAAGTTATGGTATTGTAGGAATTATCTTCTATAAAGCCGGCTTTTTGCTCATCGGACATCTTATCCGTATCCATCGCTTCAAGAAGCTTTATGGCATATTGTCTTGGCTTGGCATTGTTAAACTGCCACGGAAGGATATCCGAATCATTATATACACCCATGACATCATGGTTACCAATGGATGAATATATCGGCGCATACTGGATTATCTTACCGCCCTTATATTCTTTGCCGTTGGTTACATGAGATGCTCTTCCCTGAAGAGACCTGAAAAAGGCATTATCGGAATAAAACCAGTCATATGCCCTATCCGGTACATCCGCAAGATCCCCGTTAATGAATACTGCATCAACTCTGCCTATCTTCTTCTCTACGGCCTCAAAGCCCGCCGCGCACATATCCTTGATCTGCAGATCGGAGGTCAGCAGTATCCTGATATCCGCTCCTTTAGCCGGCTTAGCTGCTAGGGTATAGATATCACTTATAGCTCCGTCACTTATCACTCTGTAGGGTATTCTCTCCGATTCCTTCCCATGATATGCCGGAAGGTCTCTGACTATCGCTCTGTGCTTATATACCGAAGCAGATATCTTCGGATCATCGCAGTCCGATTCCTTTTTCCCTCCCCTTAATCTGCTAAGCTTATATGTCGTTGCGCCGATCTCTCTTGTCGGGTCCTTATCCGTTCCGTTCTCATATATCAGAACCTTGTTATCCTTACCTTCCGACTCTGTATACCATTCGACGAATACCGAATCATACGTGGGCAGGGCCATATAAGGGTCAGTAAGAAGTCCTTTTGAAGCCATAGCTTTAATATCCATACTCATTATCATGCACACGACAGATACTGCGAAGTTTATTATCACGCAGCACACCCTTTTTAACGATCTGCATCTTTTCATATCCTATATATACTCCCCGGTTACATTATATCTCTCTGCCATAACCTCGGCTTCATCCACAAGCTTCTCATCATATCCGCTTATCTTAAGCAGCTTAATCGCATTGCGTGTGGTCGCCGCTCCGTCAAGAAGCTTATAAGCAAAGCTTATATCATTATCCTCTATGGTCTCCTCGAAGTGATAATTGTCATAGCATTCCTTCAGAAGCTCCGTCAGTTCAAGATCATGAGTAGCCGCAAGTATAAGCCCCCTCACGCCGGATAACTGCTTCATGATAACAGTGGATGCGGATATCCGCTCAACGGTATTGGTACCCCTAAGCACCTCGTCTATAGCCGCGAGTATAGGGAACTTCTTATCTTCTCCCGCATCGAGTATGCGCTTAAGAGCACGTATCTCCGACATATAATAGCTCTCTCCCGCAAGGATGTCATCTGTAAGCGCAAGCGACGTATATATCCTGAAGGCCGGAGCTCTGTAGCTGTCAGCCGGTACTGTCCGGATAGTCTGTGCGAGAACAGCCGCCAGAGTGATGGTTCGAAGCATGGTTGATTTGCCTGAAGCATTAGAACCCGTAAGCAGCATCCCCCTTCTAAGCTCCAGATCATTAGGCACGGGATCTGTAAGCAACGGGTGATACAATGATTTCGCCTTGATACCGACATACGATGCCTCACTGTCATTGTCTGTGATCTCAGGCACACACCACTTTCCAAGATATGCTCTGTATGAGCCTATCGCTATACATGCGTCTATATACCCGATAAGCGTAAGCATCCTGTCGATATCCGCCGAATGCTTCTCTACCTCCTTACGCATGCTGTAGAACTTGATAATATCTATATGAGTGAATATCTTGAGATAATCGAGTATAAGCTCTGCCGGATTACCGCTCCCCGATGATGCGGACATGACAAGCCCTGAGAATCTACCGAAGGCCGACATTCTCCTTGCAAGCTCCTTAAGTTCACCTGTCTCGGCTGCTATCGCTTCATCCGAAAGCTTATATATGGCCTGAGTCCCTTTTATGAGCCTCATTACATATGAGAAGCTTATAATATACGGCTCTATCTGCCTTTTCTTCGCAAAATACGATATTCCGCCATAGAAAAGTGCGATAATGAGGACAAGCCCGCCGACTGTCGCATTAAATGCAAAAAGGATAATGGCAGCTATATATGCAGTAAGCAAGGCATAATCCCATTTAAGCGAGCTATCATCCACCGAATCCAGATTATTGATATAATCGTATATGCTGTACTTACCGGTCCGCCCCATATCATGAAGTGCTATGGAAAGCTTAAGTCTTCCCTCACTGTCAGACATATAGTGGGTTATAAGCTTATCCGTGTCAGCATGATCCGGAGTCATGTCCGGTGTACGAAGCATATGATACAGATATTCATCTCCCGCCGAGGACAGGGTATAATTCATGGATCTGTATACCGCATCCATATTGAGATCATTCCATGTAATGTCATCGATATGGTATCTGTCATTTACACAATGTGTATTATAATAACCTCTTATATGGACATACTCCCCGTCACTGTATGTACGTGTGCACGCCTTGCCGTAGGATTCCTTTATCCTGCGTATCTCATATTTTCTTATCTTTTTATTATGATAGGCGCCATAGCATATTATGATCAATGCTATGACACCTATCATTACAGCCAATACAAGTGTCTCCACGCTTTATATTACCTTCTTATGTTACGCTAACGCAACCTCTGCATTATCTCCTCAGACTTATTATATATCTCATCCACATCCGTATCGATGAATTCTCCGTTCATATACAGTATCTTACCGTCTATCATGGTCATCTTCACATTAGTCTTGCTGCCGCTGTAGACGATATTGTTGGGTATATTGAGTATGGGCTGCATATTAGGCTGATGCAGATCGATCATTATGATATCCGCAAGCTTACCCTCGGCCAGTATATCCGTATCCGGATGCTCAAGCGTAGCCGAGCCGTTCACCGTAGCCATCTTAAGCACTTCCGTTGCGGGAACTGCAAGCGGGTCCATCTCTCTTAGCTTACCCAGCGCCGTGACCAGATACATCTCCCTGAACATATCCAGACAGTTATTGGAGCTTGGCCCGTCCGTACCAAGTGCCACTGTGATCCCGTCCTTAAGATAATCCGTTATGGGTGCTATGCCGCTTGCAAGCTTGGCATTGGATGCCGGATTGGATACCACCATCACACCTCTGTTCTTAAGGATGGCTCTGTCTGCCTCATCTACCCATACACCATGATATATCACTCCGCCGTAATCGAAGAGTCCAAGCTTATCAAAGAGAGCGACCGGACTAAGTCCGTATCGTTCCTTACACTCCTCCACCTCTCTCTTGGTCTCTGACATATGTACATACATAGGAGCCTTGTATTTGGCAATAAGTCCGGCAGTATTCTCTAACAGTTCCTTATCGCAAGTATATTCGGCATGCAGTCCCATCTTAAAGCCTATAAGCGGATGCATGCCGTTAAGCTTATTGTATCTCTCCTCAAGAACCTCAAGCGTAGGCCCGAATTTATTAAGACCGGATACCAGCTCACATCTCATGCCCATCTCGATACATGCATCGGCTATTGTCTCAGGTGTGAGATACATATCCTCTATAGCCGTCACACCGCTTGTAAGATACTCAAGGATTGCAAGCTTGGTAAGATAATAGCAGTCTTCACCCGTCATCTTGGCTTCTCTGGGGAATATCTCATTGTTCAGCCAATCCTGCAGATTAAGGTCATCCGCAAGGGATCTGAAGGCTGTCATTCCTGAGTGTGTATGGCAGTCCTTAAGTCCCGGCATGAGTACATTGCCCTCGCAGTCGATCTCCTTATCAAAGGATGCATCCCCGGGCGCTCCATCACTTTTCCCCACATAGCTTATCCTGTTGCCATCGATATGAAGCTCGCCTGAGAATATATCCTCATTCTCCTTCATACTGAGTATTCTTGCATTGTATAATCTGATCTTCACGTTATCCTCCATTATGATATAAGTAAGTCAACCGGTTACTTCCCAACAACCATACCTTAATGATCATCCATTAATCATCAAAATCTCTTAACGGATTCCGTGAGCAGCTTCTTGAACTTCGGAGCCGCCTCATTGGCAGCCGCCTGAACCTCCTCATGAGTAAGCGGATTCTCTGTCATTCCTGCTGCAAGATTGCATACGCATGATATACCGCATATCTTCATACCCATGTGATTGGCTGCTATAGCCTCGACCACCGTAGACATGCCCACAGCGTCTACCCCCAGTGTACGAAGCATCTTAATCTCAGCCGGAGATTCGAAGCTTGGCCCCGTAAGCTGTGCATATACGCCTTCCTTAAGCGTGATGCCGTTAGCCTCTGCCTGACCTCGTATTATATCCTGAAGCTCCTTGTCATATACATGAGTCATATCGGGGAATCTGGTTCCCAGTTCATCTATATTGGGTCCGATCAGAGGATTGGGAGCAAAGCAACTGATGTGATCTGTTATCAGCATGAAATCTCCCGCTCCAAAGTCCGGATTAAGTCCGCCCGATGCATTGGTTAAAAACAGTATCTTCGCTCCGAGCAGCCTCATAAGCCTCGCCGGAAGCACCACATCCGATATGGGATATCCCTCATAGTAGTGAACTCTTCCCTTCATGCATACAACAGGAACCTTATCCACATATCCGAAGATGAACTTGCCTGCATGTCCCGGTACCGTGGATATAGGGAAGCCCTCGATATCATGATAATCGATCTCACACTCCACCCTGATATCATTGGCATAGTCACCCAGACCCGATCCGAGAACTATTGCTACCTTAGGCTCGAAATCAGTCCTTTCACGTACACTCTTAACACAGCTTATCAGTTTTTCATATATCTCGTTCATTATGTCCCTCCATATCAAGTACTTTTAGGCTTTTATCGTACTACCTCGTATAGTATATCAAAAAACCCCGACCGTGAAAAGTCGGGGTTATAAGTTGATACATTATCTTAGTGTCAGTTCAGTGTGATCTCGTCCCAGTAATCATCAGGTACGATTCCTACATATGTCATTCCTGCATTGAGTGTGACCTCATCGCCGTTCTCAAGGTAGAAGTGAGTAATACCGTTCTCTGTACTCTTCTCCCATGTTACCTTCACAGCCTTACCATCCGTGATATAGTAGCCATCTCCCTTGCCGGCTTCACCCATCATCTCGTATGCACAATAACCGTTCTTATCAAGCTGGAAAAGTCCTGCGCTCTGAAGAAGCACATTCTTAAAGGTAAGCGCCTCTCCCGTCTTGCCGTCTGCATGTACCTTACCATATACATAGTATGTATACAATCCGGTAGACTCATCATACTTAAGCTCTGACTTGGTATGCTTGAAAGCCGCACTGAGGTTGATGTCCTTGGCATCCTCTCCCTCAATCTCTACGGGCTTAGACTTGGTAGAGAACTTGAAGTGGGGTCCCTCATAATAATCATCATACTCGGTCGAATATGACGACTTCTCAAAAGCCTTCTCAAGATCGCCCTTAACTATATACTCGGTGAACTCTCTTGCCTTACCGTTATTCACACGTGAGAATATACCGGAGAAATGCTGTGCATAATCATGTGCAAGGTATGTATCGATGTAGAAAGGACCTCCATCATGACACATAACCGCATTATACTCACCGGCTACCCATATATTGGTAGGACGTATACTTCTTATGGAACCAAGCTGTTCAATATTGCCCCAGTCCTTATAGATGACCATAAGTCTGGTGATACGATCATTAGCAGTACTGTTGACCATCTCGTATATGATATCGGCACTGTTAAGTCCATAGTGAGGAAGCGCTGTGCTCTCATTATCAACCATGGCCGCTATAGGCTTCTGCTTCTCAATCGCCGCATCTATAGGAAGTCCTGTGAGCTCACTGTACACCATACCCTCCGGAAGTGCTTCCTCTTCTTCGGCGCTGCTCTCTTCAACCTCTGTCGCTACAGGCTCCTCGATAGGTATTATCTCCGGCGTTATGGGGTCCTGTGCCGTCGTCTCCTTCTCCTTATTGCCGCAAGCAGCGAATACAAGACAACTGCTTAAGCATAGCAATGCGATAACTAACTTCTTTTTCATAACTGTATCTTCCTTTCCTTAACTCCCATCAAACCTTGTATAGTATATCCGAAAGTCATCATCAATTCAAGTATAATATGACACAAAATTAAGTCATAAAATCACGTCTTTTATGCAAATATATGATTTATCATCCGAAAATCACACGCCTATAGCTCTTTTTACCTCTTTTAAGGACGATGCCGTCTCCTCCAAGGTCTTCCGGTGCGTACAGCTTCTTGATATCCGTTATCTTCTCGTCATTTACCGATACACCACCCTGTTCAACCGCACGTCTTGCGTCGCTTCTTGATGCTGTAAGTCCGGATACGGTAAGAAGACCCAGAATATCGATCTTACCGTCTCTTAAATCAGCATCCGTAACCGTAACTGTGGGCATATCAAGAGTTCCCTCTCCTGAGAAAAGCGCTCTGGCAGACTCCTCCGCCTTCTTAGCCTCTTCCTCTCCGTGAACAAGCTTTGTAAGCTCGTATGCCAGTATCTCCTTAGCCTTATTAAGCTCTGCTCCTTCCCACTTATCCATCTTCTCTATTTCATCAAGAGGAAGGAAGGTAAGCATACGGATACACTTAAGCACATCCGAATCACCTACATTTCTCCAGTACTGATAGAAGTCAAAGGGCGAGGTCTTATTCGGATCAAGCCATACCGCTCCCTTGCTTGTCTTACCCATCTTCTTACCCTCGGAATTAAGCAGGAGCGTCACTGTCATGGCGTATGCATCCTTACCTGTCTTCTTCCTTATAAGCTCAGTACCGCCGAGCATATTCGACCACTGATCGTCACCTCCGAACTGCATGTTGCAGCCGTAGTTCTCATGAAGGTAATAGAAGTCATAAGACTGCATTATCATATAGTTGAATTCAAGGAAGCTTAAGCCCTTCTCCATCCTGTTCTTGTAGCACTCCGCGCGCAGCATGTTATTGACTGAGAAGCATGTTCCCACATCCCTTAACAGATCAATGTAATTCAGCTTAAGGAGCCAGTCGGCGTTATTGACCATGATCGCCTTATCCTCGCCGAATTCTATGAAGCGCTCCATCTGCTTCTTGAAGCAGTCACAGTTATGCTGTATCACCTCAGGAGTCATCATGGTACGCAGATCGCTCCTTCCGGAAGGATCTCCTATATAGCCCGTTCCGCCGCCTATGAGTACCACAGGCTTATTACCCGCCATCTGAAGTCTCTTCATAAGGCAGAGAGCCATGAAATGTCCCACATGCAGCGAGTCGGCTGTCGGATCAAATCCTATATAGAATCTTGCTCCTCCCGAATTGATCAGGTCTTTAATCTCTTTTTCATCGGTAACCTGGGCTATAAGTCCTCTGGCTACAAGTTCTTCGTAAATTCCCATTATGTAATATATTCTCCATTCTCGCGAAGTTGCGATTCCTTTTATGCCACATTCTATCCAATGTATATATTTTTGTCAATCAATTCCATCACTGCCCTACCGCTTTTCTTATCAAAGGTACTTTGGACAGAATGAATGTACCAAGCAATGATATAAGAGCTACAGGGATCGCTATAAGGCAGGCCCGCAGATCATTCGGTTCAAGGGCATCGGTGAACCTCCTGACTAAAAGTATGGTCGTATATCCGCTTATAAGATACACACCGAGACTGTAGCGTCCGAACGCCCTAAGCAGAGGGAATGCATAGCCCTTAACTCCACTTAGCACGACCCTCCACAGACATATGAAGAATATGCAGCCCGCCAGTCCTACGGCGAATCTGTATACATCCGTTATAAGCTGTATATACCACACATCCTTAGTGATGCGGTAGCCGCTCACATATATGAATGCCCTCCTTCTGTACACGGCAAAAAGAATCGCAAAGACCACTGCCGATATGACAGTCAGTAATATAAGCCTTTCCTCATACCACTTCCTGCATACCCCTGATATCTTCCTGCATATCCTGTCCGCCTTTATGACGGCGCATCCTTTAGTGTCCGCAGTATGGTTCATACCACTGTCGTTACAGCTTAGATTATAATAAAAGGCTATCAGATAAAAGGGTAAAAGGAACTTATATGTATGCATATTCATTCCGTCCGGAATAAAGAAAAACAGAATGAACATGCAGGCATACAAGATAACATTATCCGCCAGATAAAAGTGCATGACCCATACGATCACAAAGCAGAATATCATAGCCCACAGGAACCAGTGATTGTTAAGCACTCTGTACAGATATGCCGTGATAAGTCCAAATCCCTTTTCGCTCTCAATCCCGTAGCGCGCATTAATTATCATTCCACGTATATATTCCTCGGCCGTCCATACCGCTATCGGGATAAGATATGTGGTCACTCTTTTTATAAGAAGCCTGTATCTCTTGGTCTTATCATCAGCCTTTTTGACCGAATAATATGCATAGTACCCTGCTATCAACGCAAAAAGCGGCATATGGAAGCTGTATATGAACTGATAGACTTTATCGTCAAAATATAACATTTCACTGCTGAATACAGCCCCGTTATTCTCCTGTATGCAATGGCCGACCACCACAAGCACAATGGCAAAGCCCCTTAATACATCTGCCAGTATATCTCTTCTTTTTTCACCGGAATTACCTGTACCATTCATAGTCCGAACGTAATACTCTCCTATGCATAAGCCCGACATCCTTATGGGATATCGGGCTTTTAGTCACCTTTATATCAGGATCATTATCCTTTATCAAAGGAATATGTACTTAAGCACGAACAATACGGCAAGTACATACATAAGCGGGCTGACCTTTTTGGCCTTGCCTGCGCATGCGTTGATAACAACGTATGAGATTATACCAACAGCGATACCGTCGGATATGCTGTAAAGTATAGGCATAGCTACCATTGCAAGATATGCCGGAACAGCCTCTGTGATGTCCTTAAAATCTATATCCACTACAGCCGTGATCATTAAGAATCCGACGAATATAAGAGCGGGAGCTGTAGCGAAGCCCGGTATTGCGATGAATAAGGGTGATAAGAATATCGCAAGGAGGAACATAAGTCCGGTAACGATAGATGCAAGGCCTGTACGACCGCCCTCGGATACACCTGCCGAGCTCTCTACGAAGGTAGTTGTTGTAGATGTACCGAGCACTGCACCTGCGCTTGTAGCTATAGCATCTGCAAGGAGCGCTTCCTTGATCCTCGGAAGTCTGCCGTCCTTATCAAGCATATCAGCCTTGTTGGCACAGCCTATAAGTGTTCCGATAGTATCGAAGATATCTACGAAGAGGAACGAGAACATGATCACGATAAAATCAAGTACTCTGAAGCTCTCGAATGCAGCACCGCTGAAGCACTGTCCGAATGTAAGTCCTATAGCCGCAAGGTTGAAGTTGCTCCAATGAGGAAGCACTGACATACCTGTATATAATCCTGTGAGTTCACAGATGATACCGAGTATCCACGTAGCTATGACACCTATAAGGATAGAACCCTTAACCTCTTTATAATGCAGAACAGCGATTATAAGTGTTCCGATTATCGCAAGGAGTGCACATATACCCACGTTCTTAAAATCTTCTCTGAAGTTCACTATTGTGACCAAAGTAGCATCACTGTTGACCACGATAGAACCGTTCTGAAGACCGATGAATGCAACGAACAGACCGATACCTACAGACACACCCTTCTTAAGTGTAAGAGGGATCGCATTGAAGATTGCCTCCCTTACATTGGTAACAGATAAGATAATAAATACAATACCTTCCGCAAATACGGCAAAAAGAGCGAACTGCCATGAATAGCCCATGGCACCGCACACAGTATATGCAAAATAAGCATTAAGTCCAAGTCCCGGAGCAAGTGCGAAAGGATAATTGGCAAGTAATGCCATTACACATGTACCGATGAATGCCGCTAAAGCCGTCGCGATCATGATAGCCTGCGGGTCCATTCCGGAAGCTGACAGTATCGACGGATTGACTGCGAGAATATACGCCATGGTCATGAACGTTGTAAGTCCGGCAATGACTTCTGTTCTGACATCGGTATTATTCTCTTTTAACTTAAAGAATTTTTCCATAAGTCCCTATACCCTCCTTCATATGATTCTTGTGTTACGGAAAAAATACGATTCAATCATAACAACATTTTGTGCCCGTGTCAACATAATTACACTATATATTGTTCCCACAGTCATCTCCCGGACATAAGCGTAACCATTGCTTCGTTGAGTCCCCTGACGGTGAGCATATACATCGGGAAAAGCGTCTTGACCGCAGTCTCCGCCTCACGCCACGGTGCATGTCCCGGAGCCATCTTGGGATTCATCCAGACGACCTTCTTGTAGTGACGCTTAAGAAGATTAAGCCAGTCCCATCCGGACAGTCCGCCGTTGGGTCCTCTGTAATTACCTGTCTCGGAATACAGCTCCTCCGGTGCCATAGCAGCATCTCCGACTATGATCACCTTATAATCACTGTCAAGATTACGGAACATCCATTCAGTGTCTATCCAGTCTCCGTTCTCACATTCGGGGGTATTGTACAGCTTGGAATATATACAGTTATGGAAGTAGTACACCTTCACATCCTTGTAGTGATTGGACTTATTGACTGACTGGAAGAGCTCGTTCATAAGGGAGCTGTAGGGTATCATTGTGCCGCCGCTGTCCATGAGCAGAAGCAGCTTGACGGTATTCTTACGTGGCTTATCCATCACTATCTGGAGCATACCGCCGTTATTGCAGGTCTTGTCGATGGTTGCGTCGATATCCAGCTCAGTCTTGGGAATATCCAGCTTACTTGAGAACTGACGCAGCTTCCTGAGCGCCTGCATGAACTGTCTGTTGTCTATGACTCTGTCATCTCTGAAGTCACGGTATTTCTTAGCCCCTATTACGGCAAAGGCCGACTGATATCCCGTCTGTCCGCCCACTCTGACTCCGCCGATATTACCTCCGGTATTGCCGAAGGATGTCTTACCCATGGTTCCGATCCAGTGCGAGCCTCCGTTATGCTCGCTGTCCTGATCACGCAGTCTGTCCTTGAACTTCTGCTCCACATCATCCTTGTCAACCTGTATCTCTTCGATGCGGTTAAGCCACTGCTTCTCTTCCATCTGAAGCATCTCATTTAACTCAGGCTTATCCAGCCACTTAAGCATATTGGCCCCCACCTCCGGGTCCCATGTCTTACCCTTAAAGTTGCTCTCGAAGACCATATCGAACTTATCATATTCAGTTTCACTCTTAACTAAGATCATGCGGGCCAGATAATAGAAGTCGGTAAGACTGCTGTTATGGAGCCCTTTATCGAGTGCATCCATAAGTGTGAGCCACTCACCCAGCGTCACATGCAAGCCCGCATCCCTTAAGTCATAGAAGAATTTGGTGAACATACGATTCCCGCCTGTTATTGCATATTGATCTTGGTCTTAACCGTATCCAGGTCCTCATCCTTTTTCACTATCACGCCCACAAACGGGAGTGTCCTGCGGATCTCATCGGCAGGTATACCCGCTATCTGCAATACATTGATCCAGTCAATAAGCTCGGATGTAGACGGCTTCTTACGGATATCACGCATGGCTCTGATATCATAGAAGACCTCGAAGGCATTCTTAAGAACGTTCTCTTCCACATTCGGAAGATGCACTCTTACTATCTCTTCCATAAGCCCGGCATCCGGAAAGTCTATGTAGTGGAATATGCACCGGCGAAGGAAAGCATCGGGAAGCTCCTTCTCCGCATTGGATGTGATTATCACTATCGGACGGTTCTTAGCCTTAACGGTCCTCTTGGTCTCATGAATATAGAATTCCATCTGGTCAAGCTCCCATAACAGGTCATTGGGGAATTCCAGATCCGCCTTATCTATCTCATCTATAAGCAGGACTACCTGTTCCTCGGCTTCAAATGCCTCGCCCAACTTACCGAGCTTAATGTACCTTGCTATATCATCCACTCCCTCTTCACCGAACTGTCCGTCATAGAGTCTCTGTATAGTGTCATACATATACAGACCGTCCTGAGCCTTGGTAGTGGATTTGATATTCCAGATTATGAGCTTTTTATTCAACGCCTTTGATATCGCCTCCGCAAGCATAGTCTTGCCGGTACCGGGTTCACCCTTTATTAAGAGAGGCTTTTTAAGAGTAATGGCAACATTGACAGCATTAAGGAGCTGCTCACTTGCCACGTATTCTCCTGTACCCTTAAAGCCCTGATCTATTCCCTGCATTACATTTTTCTCCATAGTATTGTCGTTAGCCATATACGATCTCAACCTCCGAATCGTCAATCAACACATCTTACTCCGTCCGGTCCCAACTTATATTCAGGTGCTCATCCTTCTTATCCCTGCTCATGAGAGCTACCAAAGCCTCACCTGCGGGCTTGCCTCCAAAGAGCACTTCATTGACCTGCTCTATTATGGGCAGATCCACACCGTATTTCTCAGACAGACCCATAGCCGCCTTAGCACTGTATACACCTTCCACTACCATCTTCACTTCCGCCATGGCCTCGTCATAGCTCTTACCCTGTCCTATGAGTATACCTGCGCGTCTGTTACGGCTGTGCATACTGGCACATGTGACTATCAGATCGCCGATACCCGTCAGACCGCAGAAGGTCTCGAATTTTCCGCCCATAGCCATTCCGAGTCTTCCTATCTCCGCTATGCCTCTTGTGATAAGTGCTGCCTTGGCATTGTCGCCATATCCCAGTCCGTCAGCTATGCCGGCCGCAAGCGCCACCACATTCTTAAGGGCACCTCCAAGCTCCATACCCAGTATATCAGAGCTTGTATATACCCTGAATACATCATTCATGAATACATTCTGAAGGTACTCTGCCGTAGACTGTTCCCTCGCACCCACTACTACAGTGGTCGGCATGCTCCTGCCCACCTCCTCTGCGTGTGAAGGACCTGACAGTACTGTCACCTTTGCCTGCGGCAATTCCTCTTCTATGATCTGTGACAGAGTATACAGAGTATTCTCCTCTATACCCTTGGCAACATTGACTATAATCTGTCCGTCTTCCACATATTCCTTCATGGAAGCCGATGTGCTCCTTGTATACGGAGAAGGAACCGCGAGTACGAGTATATTCTTGTCCTTACAGGCATTCGCAAGATCCGTGGTATACTCTATGCTCTCCGGAAGCTTAACTCCCGGAAGCTTATCCACATGCTCGTGTCTTGTCTTAAGCATCTCTATCTCTTCCGGTATGATAGACCATACCGTCACCTTATGTCCGTTATCCGCAAGGAGCTTGGACAGTGCTATTCCCCAGCTTCCCGCACCGATCACACCGATCTTTGTCAATTCATCACTCATCATCCTTACACTTTCCCTCCATATCAAGTCTTATACGATTACGCGGCTTAAATGTCCTGTCCTTCTCAGTTGCCCGTATGCGTCGGGTTCTCATGTCCTTCGGGCTTCTTGACAAGATAAGTCTTACGCTCCTTGCCCTTTATAAGATTGACGATATTGGTCCTGTGTCTCCAATATGCCATTGCCATAAGCAGTAATGCCAGTATATACATCTCAATCAGATTGGCCTGTGACATGGGAGCGAAGAACCCTGTCTGACCCAGATATATAAGCTGTGCCACATACAGAAGATATACAAGCAGCGAGCCCACCGACACTATGTGTATCGTGAAGAAGGGAACGAAGAATGCCAGTAATCCCACTACTATGAAATACCAATGAGATGAGAATATTAATCCTCCTGTACAGGCTATACCCTTACCGCCCTTAAATCCCATATAGAACGGATAGTTGTGTCCGAGGATCGCACCTGCCGCAGTATACAACACCAACAGGTACTTAATATCCGGATACACCGTACCGAATACCGCTTTGACTATAGCTATGGCTATCATGGTCTTGGCTATATCGCCTATCATGACTATAAGCCCCGCCTTGGCCCCAAGTACACGAAGCGCATTGGTGGTTCCGGCATTGCCGCTGCCCTCATTCCTTATGTCTATCCCGTGAAGCTTCCCGTAGAAGAAGGCCGTCTGGAACAATCCGAATACATACCCTATCAAAATACACCATAATCTTACCATTTAGCATCTCCAATCTTCTGTCACTTATCCTCGCCGCGCTCTCTTATTATAAACCTTAGCGGCGTTCCTTTAAAGCCGAAGGTATCCCTGATTTGATTCTCTATATATCTTGTATACGAGAAATGCATCAGTTCCCTGTCATTGACAAAGATAACGAACGTGGGCGGCTTTACGGACACCTGAGTTATATAATACAGCTTAAGTCTCTTACCCTTATCCGAAGGCGGCTGCTGCATGGCTGTCGCTTCGGCCATTATCTCGTTGAGTACGCCGGTCTGAACCCTCATTGCATGATTCTCTCTGACCGCATCTATCGTTTCATAAAGCTTGCCGATCCTCTGACCGGTCTCGGCAGATATAAAGAGTATCTCGGCATACTGCGTGAACGAAAGTACGGACCTTATCTTGGCACTGAATTCATTCACGGTCTTGTTATCTTTATCAACCAGATCCCACTTATTGACTGCGACTATGAAGCCCTTGCCTCTCTCATGAGCTATGCCTGCGATCTTGGCATCCTGCTCTGTTATCCCCTCTGCGGCATCTATCATGAGTACGACAACATCCGCTCTTTCTACCGCTGACACAGTGCGGACTATCATGTATCTCTCAAGCTCTTCCTTGATCTTATTCTTACGCCTTAATCCGGCAGTATCTATGAAGATGTATTCCTTACCGTTGTATTTAACCGCAGTATCAACCGCATCCCGTGTAGTTCCCGCGATATCGGATACTATAAGGCGGTTCTCTCCAAGCAGCTTATTGATAAGTGATGATTTGCCTACATTGGGCTTACCCACTATGGCAACCCTTGGGATATCATCCTCCTCTTCCTCCTCATCTCCTTCAGGGAAGAACTCACACACCTTCTCAAGCATATCGCCTAATCCAAGTCTGTTGGCAGAGGATATGGGGATCGGCTCTCCGATACCCAGATTATAGAATTCATAGGTGTCAGCCATGAACTTATTGAAATCATCTACCTTATTGACCACAAGCAGCACCGGCTTATGTGCACGACGCAGCATATCCGCAACCTTCATGTCCGCATCCGTAAGCCCCTGTCTTACATCCGTCATGAAAAGGATCACATCTGCGGTGTCTATGGCTATCTGTGCCTGTTCCCTCATCTGGCTTAAGATAACGTCCTTACTGTCAGGTTCTATTCCACCGGTATCTATAAGCGTAAATCTATGGTCAAGCCACGTAATATCGGCATATATCCTGTCTCTGGTTATTCCGGGAGTATCCTTGACTATTGATATCATCTCTCCCGCAAGGGCATTAAAAAGGGTGCTCTTGCCCACATTGGGCCGTCCGACAACGGCGACTATCGGCTTTCCTCTCTTCTTACTCATTCTTCATTCTTTCCGTATAAAAACATATGCAAAAGATCATATCCGCTTGATTTTACAATATCCACCTTAACTTGTAAAGCATCCGACAGTTCGGTTACGGTCATATCATCAAGCATCATATCGGTTCCGCTTCGAAGGACATTCTCAGGAAGCAGAAGCCTCTCTCCGAGACTTTTGCCCGTATCCATATATGCCTTGCATGCCTTAACTATATCCTGTCCCGTCAGAAGTCCGGTAACAGTTATAAGTTCACCGAAGAATTCATTCTTAACCGGTAGTATGGTTATATGCTTCTGTGGAAAAAAAAACATGACCTTATCCGCCATCTCCTTTATATATCCCGACACCAGACGACCTGTCACCACAGTGACGGACTCGCTGCATATCCTTCTTGCCCTTGTATGCCTATACAGCGCCGCCTTAAGTCCCGCTTCATTGATGCCGCATCTGGCGCACTCATCAATAAGGGCCGGGTAGAACTCTTCAAGCATCGAGCGTACCATCCCCACACCATTCTCTATCTGCAGATACCCGTCATAGGTCTCTTCATCGGGAAGCTTAAGTCCCGCATTGATATACCACTCATCCGATGCATGTACAAAGTGCGTACCATGCTCCCTGTATGCCTTGTCCTGCCACTTCTCTATAGTAGAGATGACCTTGATGCAATCCTCTTTTATAAAGGGCTTAAGCGGATACAGTCCTTCTCTGTGTCTCGTAAGACCCACCGGAACCACCGACAGGGATTGAAGCACCGGTACATACCTGTACAGCTCTCTTAACGAATACTCAAGCTCTTCACCGTCATTGATCCCCTTACACAGAACTATCTGACCGTTTAGCTTAATGCCTGCCTCATATAATCTGTCCGCTTTCTTAAGTGCATCACCCGCGAACCTGTTATGCAGCATCTCACATCTGAGTGCGGGATTCATCGCATGGAAGGATATATTGATGGGTTGAAGCCTGTATTTGATGATCCTGTCTATATCATGCTCGGACATATTGGTAAGGGTGATATAATTACCCTGAAGGAATGAAAGCCTTGCATCATCATCCTTAAAATACAGAGTGTCCCGCATCCCCGGTGGCATCTGATCAATGAAGCAGAATATACACTTATTGGAGCAATGCCTGTATTCATCCATAAGCCCCGCTCCGAAGGAAAGACCTATATCCTCATCCTCGTCCTTCTCTATATGATACTTTATGACACTTCCGTCACTTTTTCTTATCTCTATATCCGTCTGTGTGCTCTCGCACTGATACTGGTAGTCGAATATATCCTCTATGTCCTGACCGTTGACGGATATGAGCACATCCCGGGGCTGTATCCCAAGCCTGTCCGCTATTGAATTGTCTTCTATCTCTCTTATAATATGTTCGCTCATATTCATAATAAATCGGCAGAATACCTACATATTCTGCCGAAGACGATCAGGCATGTTCGTCAAGTTCTTCGAACGCACGGTTATTGTAATTCTCTATAGCCTTGTGAAGCTGCTCGGAAGAATCCATGACATTGGACATAGACGCTTCATGATTCATCATATGAATGATATCCGCCACAAATCCACTCATATCCGCTTCGCAGAAGTAAGGCTTGTCCTTGATCTCCGGCGGAAGATATGTCAGATTGGTCGTGACCACCTTCTCGAACCAGCATCTCTCATATGCATTGTCAAAAGCCTTAAGCCCGTTGGTAAAAAGTCCGAATGTACAGCAGAGGTAGACCCTCTTGGCATTCATCTCCTTAAGCTTTCGTGCCGTATCTATAATGGATTCTCCGGAAGATATCATGTCATCCATTATGATGACATCCCTTCCGTCTATGCTGTCTCCGAGGAATTCATGTGCCACTATGGGGTTCTTGCCGTTGACCACTCTGGTATAGTCCCTTCTCTTATAGAACATACCGGCATTCACACCAAGGACGTTGGCAAAATATATGGATCTGTTAAGTGCCCCCTCATCAGGTGATATCACCACAAGATGATCCTTATCTATTGTAAGGTCTCTCTCTGTATGAAGCAGCGCTTTTATAAAGGGAGTCGGCGGAGTGTAGTTATCGAAATCACTTAACGGAATCGCATTGGCTACTCTCGGATCATGCGCATCGAACGTAACGAAATTATCCACTCCCATATGCATGAGCTCCTCAAGCATGTATGCACAGTCCAAGGACTCTCTCGATGATCTCTTATGCTGTCTTCCCTCATACAAAAAGGGCATAATGACATTGACTCTCTTGGCCCTGCCTGCTGCCGCGGCTATGACCCTCTTAAGATCCTGATAATGATCGTCAGGGCTCATATGATTGACGAAATTATTCATTCTGTAAGTAATACTGTTATTGGTCACATCAGTGATTATGAACAGATCCTTACCTCTTACCGACTCATCGAATATCCCCTTGGCCTCACCCGTACCGAATCTGGGACATCTTACCTTACACAGATAGCTGTCCCTCATATATCCGTGCATGGCCGGATCTGATGCGAATTTTCCTTTTTCTCTTCTTCTTGTCTCCACCAGATGCTTATCTATGTCATTGGCAAGCATTCTGGCATTGTCCAGTACGGCTATCTCAAGCGGAGCCACCGGTAATTTGTATTTAAGTTCTTCCAAATTAGGCATACAGGTTCTTCCTTATAACGATAAAGTGGTGCCTGCCATGATCATATTACCAATATGACACTATGGCATAACACCACTTAAATGTATCATCTTATCTTCTTTTTCGCAATAGATGACAGAGACTTTTTAGTTCTTCTTATGCCGCTGCAAAAGTAAGAACCACTTTGAACAAGTCACCGTCCAAGGATATGTCGAAGCTTCCTCCCATTGCTTCTGTCAGACTCTTGGCTATCGACAGTCCGAGTCCTGAGCCCTCCGTCTTACGGGACTCATCACCTCTCATGAATCTCTCCGTCAGCTCTTCGGCACTTATATTAAGAGGATCTGCGGATATATTCTTGACCAGAAGCCTGATCTCCGTGCCCTTATCGCCCTCTTTACCGCTTTTTTGCGACACCATATCAATATACACTCTCGTTCCCTCAAGGGCATACTTGTATATATTGTTGTATAGATTCTCTACCACTCTGTATATGCCTCTGCTGTCCGCCATGATATATGTCGGCTCGGACGGAAGCTTTAGCATGGTCTTAAGCCCCTTCTCTTCGAATTTCTCTGAGAATTCGCCTACGGACTGGTGTATGAGCTCCACGAAATTAATCTTCTCAATATTAAGAGATATATTACCCGAACTAATCTTAGAGGCTTCTACAAGATCATCCGTAAGCTGCTTAAGCCTCTGCGACTTCTGATCCAGTATATCCACATATCCGCGTATCTTCTCATCCTCGATATTCTCTCTCTTAAGCAGATCCACGTAATTGATGATGGATGTAAGGGGAGTCTTGATATCATGGCTTACATTGGTTATAAGATCCGCCTTCATCTTCTCGTCGCGCATGGATGTATTGACAGCCTTGCTTATGCCGTCTCCTATCTTATTGACAGCACCGGCAAGCGCCAGATTGTCTCCGTGCATTCCTGTCGTATCCACCTTATGAGTTATCTCGCCGTCCGATATCCTTGATATGCCTGCCACTATATCATTCCTTATTCTGGCATCCTTATATATCCATATCCCTACAAGTATATCTATTATGAAGGCTATGATGATTCCTCCCACTCCGAGTAATACCAGGACAAGATTAAGTGCAAGAAAAACAAGGTACGGAAGCCACATCCTTACAGCCAGTTGTCCGTTGTCATACAGGTCGACCACGCCTTTCTTTACCCTGTCCGAGCACCACTTGATCACGGAACCGTTCCACATAAGCCTGCACTTTATCTTACGCACCAGCATAAGATACAGAGGCACCATTACGGCACTGCATACTACAGCCAGTGCTCCCCATATGATATATATCATATTAGTGATCCCGCCTTTTGTTATCCACGGGTAGGTCGTATCGTATGCGAATACTAGCATACCTATTACACATCCCACGACACAGGATACTATTATGGCATACAGCTCTATAGGTATCTTATCCCACTTGGCAGCTCTTAATGTATCATATTTCTCTCCGTTCTCCTCGATTATGGTCACTTTGCCTGCCTGTACGGTCATGAGGATAAGTAATATGATGTATGCAGCCAATGCGGATATTCCCATTACACATGCCGGTACAAATAAAGCACCTGTCTTATTGTATTCGTTCTTAAGTTTGGCGAATCCGTCATCAGCCTTATATTCACCGTCAAATCCGAGCCATACCCTTGACCCCTCCGCAAAGGAATAATTATATGTCCCTATCATATCCTTCATGAATACCGATGTCACACCGTCTATATTGGTTGCGGTCTGAAGCCTGTCAGGATTATAGCATATATACTTGACCTGCCCTGAGAACAGTCTGGACAATTCATCGTTACTCATTCTCTTAACATCCTGAGGCAGATTGGAATACCTTACACTCCTGCCATCTGCATCGTTCATCTGATAACAGTACATTATATTGGTCATATTGGCCGGGCCGTTACCGTATACATCAAGATATTCCACATATTCACTGTAATTATTGAACAGATCACAGGCCGATATGCACAGATTCCTTATAAGATTTCTGTACTCCCTGCGATTCGATACACAGTCAATGAGGCTCTTGCCCCCTACAGGCTTATATCTCTCGACAAGTACGTATTCCGTATATATTCCTTCTTCACCTTCCATTTCATTTTCTTCATCAAAGAGCCATACCGCATCTCCGGAAGAATAATGTATAGTTTCATTCTCCGTTGCCACATCGCCCATGCTCACATCATTGATTATGGAATAAAAGTATGCGTCAAGCTGCGCCTGCGTTCCCATGACAGGCATCAGATCGAAGCCGTAATTGCCCCATTTGATAAGGTCATCCAGCTTATAGCTAAGCTTAAAGGAGCTTTCATCCTGACTGTCAGCGGCCTTAACCTGCATGCTTCCCATATCCATATATGCATCCGATACGAAGGTGTCCTTATATCTGTTGGCGTACTGGTATATGTCTATCTCCTTATTCGCGTCATAGGCTCCGTCAGTCTCCATCTGGTTCCTTATCACACACATTCTGGTTATATCACAGACCATATCCTTGTATGCATCGGCGAATATGCCGGAGTCTTCAAAAGCAACTCCGCTTCTGTCAAAATCCCCCACGAATACTGTCCTTGAGCTTGTCTTGCCGATATCATAGGTTATGGTCGACGCATTGTATGCCGTTATTGCCGCAGCTGCCACAATTAGGGCAACTGCACTGCTTATTACGGTGAATAGCACCGTATAGCTTTTCTTCTTAATCTTCACTTACTCTTCCTCCCTTGCTTTAGTCAAACCTTATCAACCTTGTAGCCGACTCCCCATACAACCTTTAAGTACTTAGGCTCTTTGGGATTGATCTCTATCTTCTCTCTGATATGACGTACATGCACCGCAACCGTATTATCCGCTCCAAGAGGTTCCTCTCCCCAGATATTCTCATAAATCTGGTCTATTGAATATACCCTTCCCGGATTCTTCGCAAGCAGCAGCAGGATATTGTACTCGATAGGTGTAAGCTTAACTTCCTCTCCGTCTACCGTCACTTCCTTATTCTCATCATTGATGAGAAGTCCTCCTACCTTGATTATCCCGTTCTCGTCCTCTACGGCTGCACCAAGCTTGGTATATCGTCTTACGTTGGATTTTACTCTTGCCACAAGCTCCAACGGGTTAAATGGCTTGGTAACATAGTCGTCCGCGCCGATATTAAGCCCCAATATCTTATCCGCATCCTCGGACTTGGCAGTAAGGAATATAATCGGTATACTGCTGTACTCCCTGATCTTCTTACATGCGTGGATTCCATCGAGCTTTGGCATCATTATATCTATAATGGCAAGCTGCACATCCGTATTCTCCTTAAGCACCTTAAGAGCCTGTTCACCGTCATACGCCTTCACAACGCTGAAGCCCTCTTGCTCAAGGTATATCTCGATAGCATCCACTATCTCTTTTTCATCATCACACACCAGAATCTTAATCATAGTCGGGTCCTTTCTCTACTCTATCCATTAAATCACACATTTCCAAAGAAAAAGTCAGCAAAAGAATTAAGTATTTCTTAAGGCTGACTAAAAAGCGTTCTTATACCATGTTATCTCTTCATCTTCCACGGCTATAACATCAAAGCGCACATAGCCGTCTGTATGTCTGTATGCCAGATAGTATTCCGCGCATCTGCGCAGCTTACCCTGCTTTCTTTTATCCACCGATTCCTCCGGGTATCCGACATTATGGTTCTTCCTGTACTTTACCTCGAAAAAGATGAGAGTATTACTCTCCTCTTCCCTTCCGATTATATCTATCTCGCCGATCCTGCCGCACACCACATTCCTGTCAAGGATTACTATACCGTGGTTTTTAAGATATTCCGCAGCCGCATCCTCATAAAACTTCCCTATCTCCCTTGTATTCATACAACTCCCCTTATCGTTCGTTTCGCCTCATTCGTTTCGCCTCGTTCATTTCGCCTCGTTCATTTCGCCTCATTCGTTTCGCCTCACTCATTTCATCTCGTTCGTTTCGCCTCATACGTTTCGCCCCGTACGTTTCGCCTTTGGCGAAACGTTGAGATTCTACAAAAACACAGCGAAACAGCCCTTGCTGTGAGCTGATAGTTTTTGTTAATCTCTTAAGCCCTGGCATCAAAGCTCTGCGTACTTAGCAGTATATTATTCTCATCCCCCGTGATATTCTCTATAACCGTTTTATCCGGCCCGTCCTTATGAGTCACTACCGTTCCGACATTATAGCCCTTCTTTTCAAGTCTTGCATTAAGCTCATCTATGTGCGAGGCTATGAAATCGATCATCTCTTCCTTTTCAAGAGTGAATTTCGTATTAAGCTTTTGTCCTTCGGTAAGAGTTAAGAATATATCCATATTGCCCAGATGCTCCATGGACAGATGCAAAAGTGCGGTCAGCCTGCCGTCCTCACCTTCGCCGCTTCTCCCTTTCTTACGCGCATAGACATACAGATCGCCGTTAGCCTGAGCCTCATTCATCTTAAGCGGAAGCTGGACATAATTATACATGTCATTAATATGATTCATGAAGGTAGTATTCTCCTTCATGTTCGTCATCGATCTGGTGAAATCCGCATCGCTTTTACCGTTCTGCTGCATAAGCTTCTCAAGACCGTCAGCCAGATTCATCGTCCGCTCATAGTACTTTTGCACGAACTTATCTTCCTTAATATCTTCGGGCTTCATCAGCATATTGTCTTTTAACAGTTCGGTCACGGCATTCTTAATCTGTGCCTTTATCTCCGGTTTATTAAGCTCTTCGGGCTTTAACTCTGACAGCTTGTCGAATACATTGAACTTACTGATCACGCGGCCGTCAGCATTCGTATCCGCACTGCCATCCGCTGCTTTTACATCCGTCATGGCACTGTCTGCGTTCCCTGCCCCGATATTTTGAGCGGGCTTGTCTGTGGCAGCCTGCGCATCCAAAGCTCCCTTACTTATATCTGTCATCTGCGATACATCACTGTCCGCAGCTATCGCCGTGCTCACACCGCCCTCAGTATTCGGACCCACACCTCCTGTAACACTCTGTGAAAGCTCTCCGTCCGCTCCTGTATGTGCTATATCCTCAGCCTGTCCATCCATAGGCGGAAGAAGCTGCTTAAGTCCTGCCATGATATTCTGCGCATCCTCTCCGCCCTTAAGCAACGCATCCGTAAGCAGTCCCGTAAGCTCTGATGCCGAATCTGACACGCTCTCCATCATCCACTGGTTATTGTTATTGTGCAGATGCATCTGTCTTACATTGCCTTCATTAACAGGGATGTCCATCTTATGCAGCATTATGATATCCGACACATCCGCATCCGGATACATGGACAGCTCACGGTTAATGGTATTAAGCAGCTCCTTATTGACCGGCATACCATTTTGCATAAGGGTATCAACCATCTCTATTGTCGTATCATTGGCCGCTATGCCTGCTGCATCAAGCGCCGACATTATGGTTGAGGAATTGCTCATATTGGCAAAAAGAGGCCGCAACGTAAGCTGACCTCCCTGATTACTCTTAACCTCAAAAGACAACAACTGACCCAGAGACAGGTTCATATCCTGCTCAAGCATGGTCGTGAGTCTGGCATTATTGCCAAGCAGCAATTCTATGCTGCTTCCGTCCTTGCTCACAAGCTGTCCCTGTATGGTATCGCCCGCAGACAGTCCCGCTGTCTCCTTAAGGATCGCCGCGGCCGCCTGACGCATGAGCGCAGAAGTACCGCCGGCATTACCTGTCTGTATCGAACCGTTGCCGTTATGTATATTCCCTATTGAATTATTAAGCAGATTAATCGCCATATAACCTCATATCTACTTAAGCAGACCGCCAATGAAGCTTCTTCTGTGTATCGGGCATGGCCCAAGCTCCTTAAGCGCCTTGATATGCGCTGCCGTGCCGTATCCCTTGTTCGAGGCAAAATCATACCCCGCAAAGACTTCTTCATACTTTACCATAAGTCTGTCTCTTGTGACCTTGGCAATGATACTTGCGGCACCTATGGATATACTCTTGGCATCTCCCTTGATTATGGGCACCTGTTTTATCTCAACACCCGGTATGGTAACTGCATCGTTTAATAATATATCGGGTCTTACGGACAGATTATTGATAGCTGAGCGCATAGCTTCATAGGTTGCCTGCAATATGTTGATCTCATCTATTCTCTCCGGAGAAGCATATCCTACGGCGGCAGCCACAGCCTTATCCATTATCACATCATAGAGCTCTTCTCTTTTTTTCTCAGAGAGCTTCTTGGAATCGTTGATATACAATATATCGCAATCTTTGGGAAGGATGACGGCTCCCGCAACCACAGGTCCCGCAAGAGGTCCTCTTCCCACCTCATCTATACCGCATATGAGACCGTATTTCTCATATTCTCTTTCATATACCTTAAGATTCTCTATCCTCTCCCGTTCTTTTTTAAGCTTTTCCTCAGCCCTTCTTGCTCTTTCGATGGCTTTTTCTTCTGTCCTTGTCATCTGACCTTTCCCCACTCCCTGAAAGGATATATCCTTATCCATACCTTGCCGGTAAGTTCGCTTTTCTTGATATTGCCCACATCCTCCCAACGGCTGTCTCTTGAATTGTTACGGTTATCTCCAAGTACAAAGTACTCGTCCTCGCCTAAAAGCACAGGTTCTATGGCTCTCTCAGGATTCTTGATCACCTCTCTGCCATAGTATTCTTCAAGCTTCTCTCCGTTAATGAATATATTGCCGTCCTCATCTATCTGTACGCTCTCTCCGGGCAGACCTATGATGCGCTTTATATAATATGTATGCTTGTCATATCGGTAAGGAAATACAACTATATCAAAGCGTTCAGGGTCCTTGAACCTGTAGCTTAGCTTATCCACCAGAAGATTATCTCCGTCCATAAGAGTATATTCCATGCTCTCTCCGATCACTTCCGTCCTCTGTCCCACATAATGTACTACTATATAGGCCACTAACAGTACTACAAGTATATATATACTCGTACCCAATACCTCTCGTAAGAGTCCGCCCTTTTTAAGCGCATTGTTTTCTTTTTTTTCCATTATCTTCCCTTCCTTTTCTTACAGATAACATCCCGTCACGGTCTTTCAAGTGACATTCTTCCCATGCGTCCTGCCCTGTAATCATCTATTAGCATTCTTGCGGCCTTAGCCGTATCTATTTCGCCTCCGGCCTTAAGACACCCTCTCTTCCTGCCGATGGCCTCCAACAGATGATGATCTCTTTTTATATCAGAGGGTATACCGTAATATGTCGTGATCGCATCCGGATATATAGTATCGAGATAACGGATGAAATCCACTGCCATCTCTTCCATCACGATTATCTCATCATTGATGGAGCCGATAAATGCCAGTCTCATCCCGGTATCATTATCTTCAAATTTCGGCCAGAGGATTCCCGGAGTATCCAAAAGCTCCAGCTCCTTTCCGGTCTTGATCCACTGCCTGCCTTTGGTCACACCGGGCTTATTGCCGGTCTTGGTGACAGCACGCCCACTCAGACTGTTAATAAAAGTGGATTTTCCGACATTGGGTATGCCCACGACCATAGCCCTTATGGGCCGGTTCTTTATTCCTCTTTCCCTGTCTCTCTTAAGCTTCTCTTCACATGCCTTTAATACCGTGGGCCTGATACCCTTTATCCCGGCACCGCTCCTTGAATCGATCTCAAGAGCATATATCCCCTTTTGTGCAAAATACTCTATCCACTTACCGTTTACCGCCGGATCTGCAAGATCTGCCTTATTAAGCAGTACTATCCTTAACTTGCCCCTGCCAAGTTCATCGATATCCGGATTACGGCTGCTTAACGGAATTCTGGCATCAACGATCTCTATGATAAGATCTATAAGCTTAATATCTTCCTGCATCTGACGGACGGCTTTCGTCATATGTCCGGGATACCACTGATAATTCACTTCTTTTCTCCTCTTTTGATCAATCCGAACTTTGATTCATCCTTAGTGAGCTTGAACCATGCTCTTCCCTCTATCAGGTCCCTGCTTACCGGGCCAATGTTGCCCGACCTTGAATCCTCACCGCTGTTGCGGTTGTCTCCAAGTACGAAGTACTCATCCTGCTCAAGCAGGATAGGATTCTCCGCCACTCCGGGGTCCTCTATCAAATCATATTTTTCATCTTCCTCCGGCTCTCCGTTCACATACAGTATTCCGCCTGTTATCTGTATCGTATCTCCCGGCACACCCACTACACGCTTTACATAGTAGTGCGTGTGCTGGTTGCCGTTGGGAAGGAATACGACTATGTCTCCTCTTCGCGGTTTGCTGAGCAGATATGTGAACCTGCTTATGTATATTGTCTGTCCGTTATAAAGCGCCGTCTCCATGCTGGAGCCGATCACTCCGGTTTTGTGCCCCCAGTTGTATATTACAAAAAAAGCAAGGGCTATGGCTGCGATCATCCCGAATACATAGCTTGAGACCTCACGCAGATTGTCACTTTCCAGCTTGAATCTTTTCTTTCTGAAGTTAAGTCCCTGAGAGTTGCGTCTGCTCATATCATCCCTTAATCCGAGGCTTACCCTGTTGCCCTTTTATTTACTATAGTATAATAACACAATATCATAAAAGAAGCGATGCCGTTCATAGCATCGCTTTCCATATCAGATCCGTATCATCAATTACTTGATAACTTCCTTAACCTTAGCAGACCTACCAACCCTGTCTCTTAAGTAGAACAGCTTAGCGCGTCTTACCTTACCCTTGCGTACCACTTCCAACTTCTCAACATTGGGTGAATGTAAGGGCCATGTCTTCTCAACACCTACACCGTTAGAGTTCTTGCGGACTGTGAATGTCTCACGATTGCTTCCGCCCTGTCTCTTGATGACAGTGCCCTCGAATATCTGGATACGCTCCTTGTTACCCTCTTTGATCTTATTATGTACCTTAACGGTGTCTCCAACGTTGAACTCCGGTACCTCTGCCTTAAGCTCGGCAGCTTCGATCTCCTTAATGATCTCGTTATTCATAATAATCTCCTTATCCATAATGGATGTTCTTATCACGCTCATACCGTGACAGAGGACCATCTATAATAGCGACTATGGTAGTATACCATATTGTTTTTTTCTAATCAAGTATTATTTTTACGGCGCTTTTTAGCTCTTTCATCATCCTCATGCGCCTTCATATATGCCTCATACAGATCAGGACGTCTCTCCTTCGTCCTTATAAGACTCTGTTCATGACGCCACTTCTCCACATTGGCATGATGTCCGGACAGAAGAACCGGCGGAACCTCTCTGCCCCTCCATATCTCCGGTCTGGAATATTGCGGATACTCAAGCAATCCATCATCGAAGGATTCCGTCTCGTAGCTTTCTCCGTTACCGAGCACCCCCGGTACAAGTCTCGCTATGGCATCCACACATACAAGTGCAGGCAATTCCCCTCCGGTAAGCACATAATCACCTATGGATATATAATCCGTGACTATCTCTTCAAGGACTCTCTCATCCACGCCCTCATAGTGTCCGCATAAGAAGATGATATCCTCTTCGTCTGCCAGCTCCCTAGCTTTCTCCTGAGTGAACACGGGTGCCTGAGGTGTCATATATACAGTCCTTATTCTGCGGCCCTCGTTATAGCTGTCACTAACGGCATTAAAGGGTGCGACTGCGCCTTCCTTATCACGGATAGCCTCAACTATCGCCTGATGGCAGTCGTATATGGGCTGTGCCTGCATAAGCATTCCCGCACCGCCGCCGTAGGTATAGTCATCGACTCTTCCATGCTTATTATCGGTATATGTCCTTATATCCACAGCATTCACGGATATCAGGTCTTTCTGTATCGCCCTTCCGAGTATGCTTGTCTTGGCTACACCATCTATGAGTTCGGGAAAAAGGGTCATTATATGGAAATTCACTCTATCCCTCCATTCCGGTATACACAAGCTTACCGGTCCAACAAGCCGGGCAGTACATGCACCTTCATAACCGATGAAGCAGTGTCAACATCAAGGACACAATCCGCTATTGCAGGAAGCAGAAGCTCCCTTCCATCATCGAGCTTAACGACATATACATCATTGGCTCCCGTATGCATCACATCCGTAAGCTCACCGTCAGTACCTATGTCGGTCACTACCCTCATGCCGATCAGATCCGCCACAAAGTATTCGTCCTTCTTAAGCCTGATGGCATCATCCCTGTTCACGCTAAGGTCCTTATCTCGCAGCTTCTCGGCTTCATCCATTGAGTTTAACTCATCAAAGCCCATGATCACCATGTTCTTGTGGTATTTGACGGATCTGACATGAAGTGTCGTCCCCTCTCCTTCCATACCAAGTATCACGGTCTTAAGCCTTGAGAATCTTTTTACATCATCTGTCGTAGGATACACCTTCACTTCACCGTGTACACCATGTGGCGATGTTACGACTCCGATACGCAGTCTGTCAGCTCCCATCAGCCTATTTCCACATCTATTCTCTGCTTGCTGCCATCCCCTGCTGCCTTGACCACGGTACGTATAGCCTTGGCGATCCTGCCCTGCTTGCCGATCACCTTGCCCATATCACCATCGGCAACATGCAGTGAGATCGTGATACCACGGCCTTCCTGCTTCTCTTCAACAACCACCTCATCCGGGTTATCTACTAGAGCCTTGGCAATTACTTCTACTAATTCCTTCATTTTTACCTCCAAGACGAGTTAATCCGACTATTCTGTGATCTTGGCAAGCTTAAGGAGCTTACCTACCATCTCTGTGGGCTGTGCGCCGTTAGCGAGCCACTTCTTAGCCTTCTCCTCATCAATCTTGAACTCTGAAGGGTCGGTATTGGGATTGTATGTTCCGATCTCCTCGATGAATCTTCCGTCTCTGGGACTTCTTGAGTCAGATACAATGACCCTGTAGATAGCATTCTTCTTGCTTCCGATTCTTGTTAATCTCATCTTTACCATTTTATTATCTTCCTTTCTGTTAATAAGATTACTTGGTTTTATCTATCAAAAAGGCATTTTGAATCTGCCTCTTTTTCCCATCATGCCCTTCATCTGCTTCATCATCTTCTGGCTCTGTTCAAACTGCTTGATGAACCGGTTGACTTCGGCTATATCCACTCCTGCACCCCTTGCTATCCTGTGCTTGCGGCTTGGATTCATAAGCTTGGGATTCTCTCTCTCTGCCTTGGTCATAGACAGCACTATGGCCTCGGTTCTTGCTAACTGCTTCTCATCCACGGCTCCTTCCAGATCGCTTGTCTTAAGACCCATCCCAAGTCCCGGAAGCATACCGAGTATTGATGATATACCGCCCATGTTGCGCATCTGCTTCATGCTCTCAAGGTAATCGTTAAAGTCGAACTTACCCTTCTTCATGCGGGAAGCCATATCCCGCTCCTTGGCTTCATCTATATCTATGGCATTCTGTGCTTTCTCGATCAGCGTAAGCACATCACCCATTCCGAGTATACGATTGGCCATTCTGTCGGGATAGAACTGCTCAAGATCATCAAGCTTCTCTCCCATACCGGCATAGAGTATCGGAAGCCCGGTAACAGCCTTCACGGAGAGAGCCGCACCGCCTCTTGTATCACCGTCAAGCTTGGTTAAGATCAATCCGTCAAGTCCAACCTTCTCCTTGAAGTCGCTTGCCACATTCACCGCATCCTGACCGGTCATGGCATCTACTACAAGGATAGTCTGGTGAACCGCCGTCGATTCCTTGATCTTAATAAGCTCATCCATCATCTCTTCATCTATATGAAGACGACCTGCCGTATCTAAGATAACCACGTTATGACCGTTCCTACCGGCATACTCTATGGCCTTATCCGCTATCTCTACAGGATTCATGCTTCCGTCTATAGCGAATACATCCACTCCTACCTTCTCACCGTTTATCTGAAGCTGCTTAACCGCAGCCGGCCTGTATACGTCACAGGCTACGAGCAAGGGCTTCTTACCTTTGGTCTTCATCTTGGCCGCAAGCTTCGCTGTAGTCGTCGTCTTACCTGCACCCTGCAGACCGCACATCATGATGACCGTTATGGCCTTACCCGGCTGATATGCGATCTCGGTGGTCTCACTACCCATAAGGGATGTCATCTCTTCATTGACTATCTTGATGACCATCTGTCCGGGATTGAGTCCGTTCATAACATCTGCGCCTACGGCCCTCTCCTCCACGGTCTTAATGAAGCTCTTGACCACCTTGAAGTTGACATCGGCCTCAAGCAGAGCCATCTTCACATCCTTACAGGCTGTATGAACATCCTCTTCCGTAAGTCTACCCTTACTGCGAAGGTTCTTAAAAACATTCTGAAGTTTTTCCGACAGACTCTCGAATGCCATTATCTATCCCTCTGTATCACAGATCCGCATATCCTTAAGCGCTTAACGGCTATCTGACCTGACATCACGCTGTCATAGCAGACCGCGGATATCCTCCACCGAATCAAGTATCTCCTTATCTGCGGTGATGTCACGGATCTTATTCAATTTCTCATGTATCTTCTCGTCCCTGTCGATCAGATTAAGCTTATCCTCATATCTGGCAAGCTGCTTGTCGCACCGGTGTATCAGATCATGCACGCCCTGTCTGGATATATCATATTCCTGTGCGATCTCCGCCAGAGACATATCTTCATATACCACTGCTTCATATATCTGCCTCTGGTGCTCCGTTAAGAGCGCACCGTAATAATCGTAGAGCCTGCCCCGTTCAATAATATTATCCATTATGATCCACCGGCAAACACCCGCCTGTAGCCTTAAAAAACGGATGTTCTGCATCTTTTACCTGTATAGTAGTAATACTTTACACCAAGCACGCAACTAATAATATATTACAATAAAAAGAGACTGTCAAGTATTACTTCTTAACAGCCTCTCTTATTCCTTATATCTGTACCTTTAATACCTTACATTTTGCGACAACGCCCTCCGGCGCAGTCCGTAACGGCTCACGCCGCCTTCTTATACCGTAAAATCAAGTCTTGCGCCCGGCTTTGACATAAGCGCTTCTATACCCGCATCATCAAGTCCCTTAATGGTGCTTATCAGCTCATCTACAGATGAAGCCTTAATAAAAGCCTTCTTCGGTGCTTCAAACTTCTTGGCTATAGCCTCCTTCTCCGCATCCTTGCTCTCTGCCTTGGCCTCTTCCTTAGCCTGTGCGCTCTTTTCCTCAATGCGCTCGGCCTGCTTCTCCGATACCTTCTCAAGCTCTGCGAATACATCCACACCGCCCTCGGAATTCATCGAGATAGAGAGATTCTGGAGAATATAGCCCTTCTTGGCAAGCTCGTCAAGCTTGGTCTGGAACTCATCATCTTCTTCAAGCTTCTTAGACATATCGATGAGTGATTCCACCTGCTTCATCTGCTCTGCGGCATAATCATCATCCTCAGCCATCTTCTCAAGCTCATCCGCAGTGAAGATAACGGTATATTCCTTGTCACTCGCACCGCGCATGGAAGTGAATTCACTGTTGCTTCCCGCAACGGCGAATCCGTAATCACCGTACTGTTCCCTGAGCTTACCAAGCAAGCTCTTAGCCTTGTCGGAAAGTCCCTCTTCGGCCGATACACTGCCGGATGATATCTCAACGGTATCCTTGATATCACCGAAGCCCTTAACAGGCTCCTTGGATACAGGTGCTTCCTTGGCCTTAGGTGCCTTGTAGTTACCTGTTCTCTGGCTTATACCGAACTGCTCAAAGCCGCTACCAATATTAGTTGCCATAATTTGCCCTCCTTTGCATTATTTTCGAAATCCTTTTCTTAAAGGCACATACCATGTCCACCCGTCGGCCCATACACATGCGCATGATAGTATACCTCATTTTGTATATCGGACATATCCTTAATATACTTTATAGCTTTTTTAAAAAATCAGAGATTTTTTTCTATCTTCTCTATCGACTCGCTTATATTCCTTGCAATACGTGCCAGATCCTCATACTCATACTTGCTTCGCTCCACACCGTAGCCCTCTGAGTGCTTGACTCTCATCTCGCCGTATCTCGTATCGACCTTGCCTATACGACGTGTCATGGTATATCTGTGGCTTATGCTCTCTCTTATACCTATAGTGGTCGTATGCTTGAATATAAGCTTCACCATCTCTTCGCGCTTGCTCTCCTCACACATGACACACAGCATGGTACCAAGCCTTGACTTCTTCATCACTATAGGCATGGTATATACATCCAGCGCCCCTGCATCGATAAGCCTCTCCATGCAAAAGGCTATCCTCTCAGGTGTCATATCATCGAGATTACATGACAGTTCAGCCACCGCCTTACTGCTTTCCTCTGTCTGCCCTAACATTGCTCTTACGCAATTGACCTGTATAAAATCCTTCCTTCCCATCCCGTATCCGGTTGCAGCCACCCTCATTACGGGCATATCACCGAATTCATTCACGTAGAACTTAAGCAAAGCCGCCCCCGTAGGCGTACAGAGCTCGCCCTCTATCCTTCCTCCGTACATGGGTATACCCTCAAGTATATGTGCGGTTGCCGGCGCAGGCACAGGCAATATCCCGTGTGCACAATGCACATGACCGCATCCCACATGCACCGGGGATGCCACGACCTTATCCGGAGCCAGCATATCCATAAGCAGGCATACTCCCGTCACATCAGCTATGGCATCCTTAGTCCCCACTTCATGGAAGTGTATCTCACTCACCGGCCTGTCGTGAGCCTTGCTCTCAGCCTCGGCAATAAGCCTATAGACGCTTATAACATTTGCCTTGACCTTATCGGATACCGGCAGCGCCGCTGCTATGGCTTCTATATCCCCCATACTGCTGTGATGATGGTGATGCTCATGGTCATGGTGGTCATGCGCTTCACCCTCTTCCTCGCCATCTATCTTAACCGTCATATGTGTTCCCGTGATCCCCTGCTTGACAGACTTTTCGGGTGTCACGCTCACGCCCTCAAGCCCCAGCGAATTCATTATCTTAACATATCTTTCTTTTTCCGCATTGCTTCCAAGCAGCTCATATAATGCGGCATTAAGCATATCTCCCGCCGCACCCATGGACAGATCCAGATATATCGTCTTCATTATTCTCATCCTTTCATATGATTGATCATGCTCGCAGTATATCCGGCGCCAAAACCATTATCGATATTGGTAACAGTCACCCCGCTTGCACAGGAATTAAGCATTGATAAAAGCGCCGACAGTCCGTTAAAGGAAGCTCCGTATCCTACGCTTGTGGGGACCGCTATCACCGGACAGTCTGCCAGACCGCCTATCACGCTTGCAAGTGCTCCCTCCATACCGGCTATGGCTATTATCACGGAGGCGCTCATTATATCATCAAGGTGTGCCAGCGTTCTGTGAAGCCCCGCCACTCCCACATCATATATCCTCTTAACCTCATTGCCCAGAGTTTCAGCCGTGAATGCCGCTTCTTCGGCAACAGGTATATCACTTGTGCCGCCCGTGGCTACCACAATGGTTCCGATACCGTCAGGCTCCGGCTTTTTCCCGATAATACCTATCCTTCCATCCCTATTATAGTCAAGCTTATATTCCTTCGATATGGCTCCCGCCTTGTCCTCATCTATCCTTGTTATAATGATGGTATCCTGCCCCTTATCCCTCATGGTCCAGATGATCCCAAGTATCTGTCCGGAAGTCTTGCCTGCGCCATAGATGACCTCTGCCACTCCCTGGCGGAGCTTTCTGTGAGTATCCACCTTGGCATAGCCGATATCCTCAAAAGGGGCTCTCTTAAGCATAAGAACAGCTTCATCCGTCGATACTTCTCCGTTTTTTACTTTTTCCAATAATTCCTTTATATCTTCCATAGCCACACACCACACCCACTCAGACCGTCTACGCTCTGCACTTTAAGTCAAGCACCACACCTTCATAGTCTTCGGTAAGGCGGGCCAGTATCTCTTCTCTGTATTCTGACACAAGTGTCATATCTTCTTCTCTGACCTGAAGCCGCGCAAGTTCTCCACATGTCCTTACCCTGAAGTCCTTAAGTCCGATGCTTTTAAGATAATCCTCCGCCTTCTCTGTCCTTGCAAGCCCTGCTTTATCTATCACACACCCTGTAGGTATCCTTGTGGCAAGGCAGGCATAAGCCGGCTTATCCCATGTGAATATCCCCGCATCCTTGGACCTTTTCCTGACCTCAGCTTTGGTAATGCCGCACAGTCTCAAGGGTGACAGAACCTGCATTTCCTCCAGGGCTTTCATTCCGGGTCGGTCGCCACGTTCATCCGAGGCATTGGTTCCATCGGCAATATATGTATATCCATCCTTCTTCGCATGTTCAAGGATCGCGGAGAATATATACCGCTTGCAGAAATAGCAACGATCCGGCGGATTATCCGTTACATCCTTGCATGAAAGTATATCCACATCGATGATCTCCATATCGGTATCGAACATCTTACTTAACCTTATGGCATCCTCAAGCTCGAACTGCGGCTGGAATGCGCTTTTTACATAATATGCCTTGACACTGTCCGCATACATTGACGCCGCATACAGAAGGTATGCGGAATCAACTCCTCCCGAAAAAGCTATGGCAATCCTGGGATAGTATGCGAAGAACTCCTGCAGATCATCAAATTCTGTCTTATTATCATTCATTATATATACTGCCCTTTTCTTAATATACCGAAGATCGGATCTCCCTGTGCCCTATGGTTCAATCAAGATGGAATACAGGCACAAGGTCCGTGCTTACCGGACTGTTATCAGGATTGGTCTCCATTATATCAGCCATGAAATCCCACCATTTGCGGTTGATGGGCTCATCTGCCTGCTTAGCCCATTCCTCTTCACTCTCAATCTCAATATAACCATAGAGAGTCATGGTCTCCCTGTCCAAATAGATTGAATAATTGTGTCCGCCATGCCTGTGTATACTCTCCTGCATCTCAGGCCACAGCAGATTATGCCGCCTTGTATACTCCTCCTCCATGCCCTCATATAATCTCATCTTAAAGCCCTTATGTATCATCTGTAATCTCCATTCCATTATCTTATAAAGCGACAGGTAATCATTCATATACCTGCCGCTTCATACAATACCACACAATAATATAAGACTTAAGCGTCATCATCTGCCCGTCGTAAGAGCCTTTCTTATCACGCCCTTCGGGTCCTTATATAAGAAGGATACAAGCCAAATCATAAGCCCAAGTGCCACAACCGATATTCCAAGATATGAATCATTAAGCATATCGGATGCAGCCGGTGTGAAATACTGCGCCCCAAGCTCTGCATACTCGAATATGGCATCCGTAAGCCACATGATAGACGCACCCCAGAACATAAGACACAGAAGTCCTAGATTAAGCTCTCTTCTGTCATCCCTTACATACCAGACCAAAGTGCTTACAATCGCTGCAAATATCGTTATTAAAAGTGTCATGCCTATACTCCTTCCGATACGGTATCTTCCGCCTTATCATTCCTCTTCTCTATGATACCGGACACAGCGACCATTCCGCCCCATACGGCAGTCACAAGCAATGCCATGGTGACTCCCACACTGCTCATCTCAGCAAGCATCTCCGACACTTCACCGTTAGTCACCGCAGTAAAGAACGGGAAATACGGAACAACCTCCCCGTGCCATGCATGCTCAAAAGCAAGAAGCGCAGAACCTCCCCATAACATCTTATTAAGCCAGCCAAGCTTTGTAGAAAAACTTATCTTACTCTTATGTGCCTCAATAGCCTCGGCCGCATGCTCCGTGCCTTCGGTCTGAATCCTCTTACTCTCCTTGTGCTTAATAACAGCATTCACTACTGTAGTTATCACTGCCTCCGTTGCAGGTGCCACAAAACAAGCCATATCAAATCCTCCGTATCTTTTCTCTCAATGCTATACATACCATATGCATCATACTTACAACCTGTATCACATATACTGATATACTATATGATTATACACTATAACCGCTTATCTCTTCAATCGTAAAATGCAATGATATCCGTCATATACTTCTTCTGCATCCGTTGTCGCCATAATACCTATCATATGTCATCGCCCTGCGCCTAACGCCTGTACTTATCCTTTGCCACCTTCATCTCATACATCATATCATCCGATTCCTTGAATATCTCGTCCAACCCGTCACTGCAGACCGCCATATCCTTAAGAAGCGGGCCATAGCTTGCCGCTATCTCAAAATCAAGTCCCGAATTACTGTTAATACGTTCGGATGCGCCCTCAATTGCCTTGGCAAACCTTTTCTCTTCCCCACAATCGATGCTGTCCCTTATACCCAATACTACGAATTCATCACCGCCCTTACGGAAAAGATGATCTTCAGGCAGTGCCGCCTCCCGCAGCATGTCTGCCACTCCCCTAAGCGCCTTATCTCCGGCATCATGACCTCCGCATTCATCATTGATATGCTTTAGTCCGTTCATATCCACAGAGCAGACGAACAATGTCTTTTGTTCCCTTTTAGCCTTGGCGTATATCTCCTTGGACAGCTTAAGATACCCTTTCTGGTTAAGCAGCCCGGTTAATTCATCCTTATATATCTCTTCCTTTAGCCTGTCATTCTCTCTGGCAAGATCTGTATACTCATCTTCCTTGCGCCATTTAATAAGCTCCGGATTGTCCCTGTATGCCTGCTCGGTTCTTACCATGTCATTTAATACATCCTGCAATGAGTATATTCCCTGCCTGATAGCCTCGATGCTTTTATCAATTCCCATACTCTCACCGAGATAATCGAAGAATTCATTATGATGCCCAATGTGACTCACAGTCGCTCGCACGTTCTTAGTTAAGAACAGATTAATCTCCATCATGAGTCTGGTCACTTTCTTCTCAAGCCCCAACACATCTGATGTCATATAAGCAGATATGTCCGCAGGCAATTCTTCGTCTATTCTGGCCGCATATGAGATCAACGAATAATGGATGTTAAGGACGAGCAGATACATGACAAAATAATCTCCCATATATCTGCCTGCCATTCCGCCTGTGAAAAAGGTCCTGTTCTCTTCTGTTGCCAAGGCATAGTATCCGGCTCCCTCGGTGCAGGCATAGCAGATCACATTGGCAAAGGGTCTGTACAGTTTTCCCTCAAAACCGCTTGGCATACTGTGTGTATCCTTATACCCTTTAGTCAGATAGTAAGCCGCCCTCAGACCATCCTGCGGATCGTCTCCACTATATGCCATATAATTATACATAAGCGATTTATCGGGAACAAATACAGGGCTCTTGGCATCGTTCTCATCATAAAGTACATTACGCCTCTTAGCGGCGAACCTCACTCCGGGTAGTATGGGCTGCAACAGCCTTGCAATCCAATCACCCATCATAAAGGGGCCGCTACCATCCGCATCTATGAATACTTTTCTGTTAGTATCATAATTAAGCTCCTTAAATGCATATTCAAAGCCGATCAGCTCGGATATATCCGGATAATCACCCGTATCGGATACCGGACCGCCCACCTCATACCATAGCAATCCGACACCGCTCATAAAAAGATCCAGTCCCATATCACGTATATCAAAAGAATATGAATTACCTGACTTACTATGATACTCAAACCTCTTTATGCTCTCTTTTCCGCTTTCATAACACAGCATAACGCCTATATTGGCCGGATCTGAACCTCCGCCCGCATTGAAAGATCCGAGAACATATTCATACAGGTCATGCTCTCCACGCCAGACGGTATCTTCCATCCAGCGTCCACCATAGGGAGCAATACATCCCGTAGCATCCATAATGGCTTCCCTTATGGACAGCCCATCACCGCCAAAGAAAAACGGCACTACATATCTTAATCTCAGCTTCTCAATTCCCATTGAATTACACTCCTATATAATAGTCGATTAGATTATACCATAATTTACAACAATACAATTAAGGAGATAATGAACCACCCCGTTCATTATCTCCTTATATAATACTGTATTATTCTATACATTAGGATATAGAGAGCATATACCGCCTCTATTTCAGTTCATCAAAGCTGATATTGTGAGATAAGAGTATGCTCTTAAGGCGCAGAATCTCTTTCGCATCCTGCTCTATCTGCATATTCTTCTGTTCTATCTGCGCATCCTTCTGTTCTATCTGCACACCTTGTTGCTCTATCTGCTCTGCTTGCGCATCATTTATTATCCTTAATTCCTTTATCTCATCTGCGAATAGCTCATTAACTGCTTGACACACCGGCAATCCCTCCTTCTTTATCTTCCTCATCACAGCTCCATTGGCAGCCGTGAATATATTCATTATATTGTCTGCT
>ODAI011612654.1_pt1 | contig 59343 bp, 54 predicted proteins | sample 1539321 | NCBI WGS metagenome assembly ODAI01 (sample SAMN02144231, study PRJEB22623) | gut metagenome | biome: sheep rumen | host: Ovis aries | place: New Zealand | reverse complement strand
TCAAACCTGTTGATGACATTGTTTTGCCATCTTCGCTTGATGAATGGGATGAATTGATTAATCTTGGTTACAAACAAACTGTTATTTGTTTTATTGCCAAGGCTTGTCTTCGTCATCCAGAATCCAGTAACATTCCATCGGATATAAAAGAAGAATTTGCCGCCGTTTTAGAAGAAAACAAACGTATTCATGAGTATCATAATTCTGTTCTTATAGAACTCATAACCAAATTCGAGGAACAAGGTCTTCATCCAATACTTCTCAAGGGACAGGGCATAGCTCAAATGTATCCCGAACCAGAATTAAGGCAATGTGGTGATATAGATTTGTATTTTCGTCCTGATGAATTTGATTTAGCATTGTCTTTTATGAAAACAATAGAAGATGATGGCTCAAATGGTAGATTGGATTATAAACATTACGATACAAAATATAGCGGCGTAGAGGTTGAACTCCATAGGCGAACTGTTAAAATGCCTAATCCATGGCATAATAAAGCATTTCAGAAACTCACAGTAGATGAGATGAGAAGTGATGCATATATATATATAAGTTCTCATTCCATATCTGTACCGAATGCCGAATATAACTTCGTATATTCACTTATACATTCACTTCATCATTACGAGAAGCAAAGTATTAGTCTTCGTCAAATTTGTGACTTTATGATGCTTCTCAATCATAATATGAAGAGCATCGTTTTCAAGCATCTTTGTTCGGAATTGTCACGTTTTGACCTCTTGCGTTTTTGGAATGTTATGTTAACATTGATATCGGAATACATGGGAATGTCGATTGAGGAGAGATTGTTTGTCCGCAAGCCACAAGCTTGTATCCTTATATATACATCAATGGATACAGGCGCATGTTGTTTCGGGAAGTTAAATTACAACTCACATTCAAATTATGTGATTCGGAAAACAAAAAGTTTTTTTCGTATAACCCATAAGATGATAGAGTGTTATCCTGTAGTGGGAACGCAAATTGTTTGGCAATATTTATTAATGCTTAGACTGTCTGTGTATCTTTTTATTTGGGAAAGAGTCAATAAGTTATATACTTTCTTTTAGGTATGAGAACTTTTGCCATACCCTCAAAGAAATGTGACAAAATCTCAAGATACAGACAAAAGTTGTTTTACTGTTCTTTGAATTATTTATATGTTAAGTGACGCTACAAATAAAAAACGTATTGCAAAAAACACTATAGTATTATACTGCCGAATGATGTTTCTTATGCTCGTTGGTTTGTATACTAGTAGGGTCATACTTGATGCATTAGGTGTAGATGATTATGGTATATATAATGTAGTTGGTGGTTTTGTCTCTATGTTTGCCTTGATAAGTTCGGCATTGACAAGTGCATGTTCTCGTTTTCTTAATTATGAGCTTGGTAAAGGAAACATAGAGCGGCAGAATGTAGTTTTTTCAACAGCTTTGACCATTCAATGCTTGTTAGCTTTCGTTGTTGCTGTTACATCTGAAATCTTTGGTGTATGGTATATCAATAATATTATGGTGTTACCTCCCGAAAGGCTTTTGGCAGCAAACTGGTGCTTTCAATTTTCGTTGTTTAATTTTTGTATGAATTTGATTACAGTTCCGTACAATGCTAGTATTATTGCACATGAAAAAATGAAGGCTTTTGCATATATTGGATTATTTCAGGGGGGGGCACAGTTAGGCATCTCATTTCTAGTTTATTTAGAACCATTTGATCGTTTGGTTTTTTATGCGTTACTATTAATGATATTGCAATTTATCGTTCGACTTATCTATCAGATTTATTGTCGTCGTCATTTCCAAGAATGCCATTATCGATTTGTATATGATAAGCCTCTTTTGAAGCATATGTTCAGCTATTCGTTATGGCATTTAATAGGTAATGGAGCAGGTGTGTTGAGAACCCATGGTGTTAATCTTTTGTTAAATTTTTTCTTTGGACCTTCTGTAAACGCTGCAAGAGGTATTGCGAATCAGGTCGATCGTGCTATTGGACAGTTTGTCGGAAATTTCATGATGGCAATGAATCCACAGATTACAAAATCTTATGCTTCTGGAAATTATAATTATATGCATCAACTGGTAAATAAGGGTGCACGTTTTAGTTTTTATATGTTGTTTTTATTGTCGCTTCCGGTAATAATTAATGCAGATTATATTATACATTTGTGGCTGAAGCAGGTACCACCTTATGCCGTTGTATTTTCACAGTTGACTTTGGTCGCTATATTAGTTTCATCTTTATCAAAACCTTTGATAACAGCTCAGAATGCAACAGGCAATGTCCGTAACTATCAGATTGTTGTTGGTGGTGTTGAACTATTAAACCTACCTTTGAGTTTCTTGTTTTTGCATATTGGTTGTTCTGCAACGTCTGTCCTAATTGTTGGTATTTGTGTTAATATACTCTCGTTATGTGCAAGACTTTATATGCTTCCATTTACGTTGAAAGACTTCAAGTCCGATGTTTTTTTTAGGACAGTGATAGTGAATTGCTTATGTGTGATATTTTTTGCTTCTTTGTTACCCGTAATTACATCTTATTTTTTGCCAAAGGGTTTTGTCGGATTTGTTGTTAACGTATTAATTTGTTTGCTAATGTCAACTGTCGTTATTTTTTATGTCGGCTGTTGTAATAGTGAAAGAAATTTTATTTTATCAAAAATTAGGTCTGTTTCCAAGAAGTTTATGTTATGATTAAGATAAAGAGTCCAAATGATTGTTGTGGGTGTACTGCATGCGCTAGTATATGTTCTCATGATGCAATAAAAATGGTTCCAGATTCTTTAGGTTTTCTTTATCCTCATGTAGATGAATCTAAGTGTGTGGATTGTGGATTGTGCGATAGCGTATGTCAGTTTAATGAGAATTATGACCATTCTTCAAATTTTGCTGCTCCCGTAGCATATGCGGTGCGCCATAGAGATATAAACGAGATTATGAAATCTCGTTCTGGTGCAGCTTTTGCTGCTTTGAGCGACAATATTTTGGAACATGGTGGTGTTGTTTATGGTGCGGGGTATAAGGAACATTTCCGTGTTGCACATAAACGTGCTACGACAAAAGCAGAACGTGATGAATTTCGTGGTAGTAAGTACGTTCAGAGTGACTTAACTGGCGTATTTCGTCAAGTTAAAGAAGATTTGAATAATGGCTTAATTGTTCTTTTTTCAGGAACACCATGTCAAACTGCAGGATTAAAAGCTTATGTTGGTAGGAGATTAGATGAAAATCTTTTCTTGATAGATATTGTATGTCATGGTGTTCCTAGTCCTTATATTTGGCGTGACTATATATTATATCTTGAAAAAAAATATGGTTCAAAGGTTTCTTATGTTAACTTTAGAGATAAGGAATTGTATGGATGGAAGGCTCATAAGGAAACCATCAAATATGCAAATGGTAAAAGTGGATGTGGTTGGATAAATTATACATATTTGTTTTACAAGCATATTATTTTGCGCCATTCTTGTGGCGTGTGTCATTACACAAATCTTCAAAGGCCGAGTGATATTACTTTAGCTGATTATTGGGGGTGGCAGCGAACAAGTTTAGATTTTAATGCTGATGACAAAGGGTGTTCTTTGGTGCTTTGTAATACTGATAAAGGGTTGAAAAAATTTAATGATGTTAAGGAGCAATTAAATATTATACCTACAGAAATAGGAAAAATTATGCAACCGCATCTTATTAAACCATCTCGTAGCCATCCGAAGCGTATGGAGTTTGAACGCTATTATGTTGATGGTGGCTTTGAATATGCCGCAAAGAAAACCGGTATGATTGGATGGCATTATATATATGAAATGTTCAAGAAAAAAATTAGAAATATTATTAGGCTTGTCTTCTAATGAGAGACAAGTGATAGTGTTTTGATTTAGTAATAAAATCCAAATAATTAAGATGTTATGAATACTCTATGTCCCTCACCTCAGGCTTATGCAAAACGTGATAGTGCTTTTGAACTGCTGCGTATATTGTCTCAGGTCTTTATTGTGTTATATCATATATGCTTTATATGGCAAGGCAAGGAATATAGCAGTTTACCATTTTTTCAGGCAGTTTCTATACCTTTGCATATCGGTGTGGTGGTCTTTGTGTTACTGAGTGGTTATTTTACGATAAAATTGAAGGCGAGTGGAGTTGTAAAGTTATTGGGCATATTCTTTGTGTATTGTTTGCCTGAGGTAATATTTAGTATTATTGCATCAAAAGATTGGCTATACAAGATTCGTTCTATGATGTTTTTTTCTAATAGCCATTTTTGGTTTGTTAAGACATACCTATATCTTTTTTTGGTTTCTCCAATGATTAATCTTTGGCTAAAACATGCTAGTGAGTGTTGGCGATGGTATATGGTTGCAGTTTTTGCTTTCATTGCATGTTACATGGGAACGAGTAGGGGGGATATTTCTTTGGTATCAGGAAAAAATCTTACAAATTTTATGTTTTTATATTTGGTTGGCAACCAGCTGTATTATTATAAGGATAGGTGGATGAACATTCCCACGAGCAAATTGTTGCTTTGTTATATTGTATTCAATGTGGTGATCATATCATTGGAGTTTTTTACTCATGGAAATATAGTCGGTAAAATGGTAATGAGTCTAAGTTTTCCATACAGTAGTCCATTAATACTAGTCGGCGCAGTAATGTTCTTTATGATTATAGGAAAGCAACATATTTCGTCATCTTTCATTAATTATGTTGCAGGTTCCTCATTGGCAATTTACCTTATACATTGCTGTCGTCCTTATTTGCCGGAACTTCATTCTGTGGTATGTGGGTATTTTCAAAGTGTAACAGACAATAACATTTATCTATTGATGTTGTATGCTGCATATACGCTGATTGTTATTGCGGCATGTGTATGTATAGATAAATGTTTTACTCCATTATGGAGCCTTGTAGACAAAATTGGGAAAAGAATAAATGACGTTTTTATAATATGAAGATAGGAATATTGACGTATCATCGTACAAATAATTATGGTGCTGTTCTTCAGGCTGTAGCTTTGAGGATTTTTTTGGAACGACATGGGCACAAAGTATATTATATTGATTATTGGCCAGATTATCACAAGAATGCTTATAGTTTGTTTAATAAAAAAGCATTTAAAAGTGCTAATATTTACAAAAAAATAATTCTTGTATTAAAATTTATACTAAATTTCTATGGAGCAAAAAAGAGAATTGGAGCATTTACTCCTTTTCTGGAAAAATATATTATTCCTTTTTGCAAACCATATTTATCTGATGATGAATATGATGTAATTATATATGGAAGTGATCAGATATGGCGGAAGCAGGCTGGCATGGGTAAAAAATTCAATCCTGTATATTTTGGTAAAAATATGTTAAAGGCTAGGAAGCATATAGCTTATGCTGCTAGTATGGGTAGAATTGAGTTGGATGGAGATGATAAGATTTTTTTATCGAACAGTTTATCAAAGTTTGATTTTGTTGGTGTTCGTGAGCAAGATTTATTTGACACTTTGAACTCATTAGACATACCAAAATTGCAATTGGTAATTGATCCGACTTTATTGTTGACGAGTGATGATTGGGATAAAATACTTCCAACGAAACCCATAATTAATGAGAAGTATGTATTATTATATCAAATTGCCCCATCTTTCAATCGTTTCTATGCAGAACAATTTGCAAAGTCAAAAGGGTTGAAACTTGTTGTATTATCTTCTATATACGATTGGAAACACCCAAATGATATAATAGGAACGCCATTTGATTTTATTTCTCTTATAAAGAATGCTGAATATGTCCTTGCAGGCTCTTTTCATGGGGTTGCTTTTTCTGTGAATTATTCAAAGCAGGTATTTGCTTCATTTAAGGATAATTCAAATCGTGTTGAAACTTTGTTTTCTTTAATTGGTGTAAAGAATCACTTGTTTCCTGTCAATTCCCATTTACCATCGGATGTTTGTTACATTGATTATACAAAAACTAGGAGGTGTTTGGATAAATCACGAAAATCCTGTGGTGAACTTTTATTGTCGCATCTTGAGTTTTGCTAATTAAAAGAAAAACAGAAATAGTATGCCTTTAGTTCAATTTTTAGCTTTGTCTATCTTAGCAATTGTTGTTTTTTGTGCTCTGTTTGATTTTAAAAAGACAATTATTATTTGGACCCCTTTATCTTTTTTGTTTAATACGCAAGTTTGTGTGTTGTATGGTTCATCCTCAGTCCCTTTGACGGTAGGTGCTCAATTTATGTTTATATTTATTTATTTCTTGAGGAAGCCGATTTTATGTACCCAAAATGATAGATTCTATATGAATATATATTTTTCAATAATGCTTTTTTCTGTGTTTCTATCATCTATTTTTTCTGTGATACCATTCCTGGAATCTATTAAGGTTTTGACGAAGTCATATATCCTGTCGTTTGCTTATGTGTTCTTTTTTTTTAAATGTATGAATAGCAAAGAGGATGTTATTCTTATGGGACAGATTTGTATTGTTGTTGCTGTTTTAATAACAATTGATGGTATTGTCGAATTTTTTACACATGTTAATTTTGCTGGTGATTTTATATATAAATATTCACCTCAAGATGACAATTATGGAAGGTCTTTTTATGTCCCATATTATGTGAATAATTTTTTTAATCAACGATTTGGACTAACTCGTAGCTATTCATTTTTTGGTATTCATATTTCCTTTGGTGTTGCATGTCTTTTTCTTTTACAGTTTTTAAGTATTTTAAATCTGAATAGTGAACGTCTTTTCAAAACAAAAAATAGATGGCTTTCAAACAATTTGTTGTTAATAACAATTTATTTGCTTTTAGTTGGAATAATCTGCTCAAATTCTAAGACACCGTTGCTTGGTCTTTTGATTTTTTTACCTTGTCTTTTTAGAATTGATCAAATTGTCAATTTGCGGACGATTGCTTTATTAATAATAACTTGTTTTTTTTTATATGAATATGCGCCAAATTATTTTAATAATTTTTTTTCATTATTTGACGAAGAATTAGCAGAGGAAGGAGGTGGTAGTACTCTTCAATTGAGAGAAATTCAGTATGGGATTATAAAAAAATTGTTTTATAATAGTCCAATTGTTGGCAATGGAATTAATTCTGCGATGTATTTTAGCAAGAATGTTGCAGGTTATGAGCACATTATGGGTGCAGAATCTGTTTGGTTTAAAATTTTGCCAGATCAGGGAATTATTGGTGGTATTGCTTATGTATGTAAGTATGTTTCATATTATTTAATCGGAAAGAACATAATTCCTACAAAAATCCTTTTGGGTATGTTGTTATCATTATTTGTTATGGAAACAAGTACAGGAAATTTGAGTTTCGTATTTTTTTCTTCTTTGATATTTACATTAAAAATTTATTATAAAAATATTAAATGATTTTTAATTATTCTTTCATTATCCCACATCATAACAATCCAACGTTGCTATGCAGATGTTTGGATAGTATTCCTGAGCGTGATGACATAGAGATTATTGTTGTTGATGATAATAGTGATGTCGAAAAAAAACCACAATGTAAACGAAAGGGGCTAACTCTTATTTTTCTTGATAGTGAGAATAGTAAGGGAGCTGGTCGTGCTCGTAACGTTGGTATAGCTTCTTCACATGGTAAATGGCTTTTGTTTGCAGATTGTGATGATTTTTATGAGTCTGGTTTTATAAGTAAATTGGATGAATACGTTGATTCTTCAATAGATGTTTTGTATTTCAATGTTTTTTTTGCTTATAATGTAGCGTTAAAAAAATGTGTGCAGAAACACAGGGGGGAGAAATATTTATATGATTTTATTCAGAATAAGTCCTCGCTACGTAATTTGAGAAACATGAAGCATGCAATTAATGCGCCATGGGATTTTATGGTTCGTCGTCAGTTTGTTATAGAAAATGGTATACGATTTGACGAAATACCAAAGTGTAACGATGGATATTTTCGACATTTTATGGGACTTTTAGCTAAAGAAAATGTCGATGCAATTCCTGATAAATTATATTATTGGGTTTATAACGAAGGGAGCATCACCCATCGTCCGCTTACCTGTGAGCAAAAAAAAGCGGTAGCAGGTATCGATCAACGTGTGAGTGCGTTACTTGTTCAAGACTGTGCATGGGAGGTTATCCCTGCTTTTTATCATGGTTTCGCAGAGCGATTTAAGTTTGAAGGTATTTGGTCGGCAATCCGATTCTTAGTTCGTAGGCTTATGAATGGTATGCCATGGTACAAAATATGGTATCATTTAATTATATTAAAATTATGTAGAAACAAATAAGTAGTATATGGATAATAATCTTATAACAGTAACATCGCCATTACTTCCAAATCTTGACGAGTTTCATGAACTGTTGAAACAGATATGGGATAGTAAATGGATAACTAACAACGGTTCTTTCCACAAGCAATTGGAAAAGGAACTTGCTGCATATCTGAAGGTTCCTTATGTGAGTCTGTTTACAAATGGAACGCTACCTCTTATCACTGCTCTTCAGGCACTTCGTATCACAGGTGAGGTGATTACAACTCCATATAGTTTCGTTGCAACAACTCATTCTCTTTGGTGGAATGGCATCAAACCAGTGTTTGTGGATGTTGACCCTAAGACAGGAAATTTGGATCCAGATAAGATTGAGGCAGCTATTACTCCCAAGACAACAGCTATTATGCCTGTGCATGTTTATGGTAACCCTTGTGATACTAAGCGTATTCAGAAAATAGCGGATCAATATGGCCTTAAGGTTATTTATGATTCAGCTCATGCTTTTGGTGTTGATGTTGATGGCGATAGTGTGCTTAATGCTGGTGACATCTCGACTCTTTCATTCCATGCAACAAAAGTTTATAACACCATTGAAGGTGGAGCAATGGTTATGCATGACGAGAAGATGAAACAGCGTATTGACTATCTTAAGAACTTTGGTTTTGCAAATGAGACAACTGTCGTTGGTCCTGGCATTAACTCTAAGGTAGATGAGATGCGTGCAGCATACGGTATTTTGAATCTTCGTCAGGTTGATGCTGCAATTGAGGCTCGTCATCAGGTTGCCATAAGGTATCGTGAAGCTCTTCGTGATGTTGAGGGTGTTACCTTCTTTGATGATATCAAGGGAGTGCGACATAATTATTCTTATTTCCCTGTCTTTATCGATGCGAAGAAGTATGGAATGACCCGTGATGAACTCTATGTAAAGATGAAGGAAGCTAATGTACTTGGACGTAGATATTTCTATCCATTGATTTCTGAGTTCTCTACTTATAGAGGACTTGAATCTGCTCGTCCGGAAAATCTTCCTAATGCACATAAAATGGCGGACACAGTTATTTGTCTCCCAATGCATCATGCGTTGAGCGATGAGGATATTAATCGTACACTTGATTTGATTGTTAAATAATTTGTCTTATGAAGGAACTATCAAGAATGGCGGCAGAGATAAAACCGTCTTTGACTCGTAAGCTTTTTAATATGGCAAAAGCCTATGATGACGTAATTGACTTTACGTTGGGCGATCCTGATGTACAACCTCATCAAAAGATAAAGGATGCTGGATGTGCTGCTATTCAGGCAGGTAAGACTCGCTATTCTCAGAATGCAGGACTTCTTGAGTTACGAGAAGTTATCAGCAGATACTATGTTCGAAAAGAAGGATTTGAATACGATCCAGTTTCGGAAATACTTGTGAGTGTGGGAGCCATGGAGGGATTGTATCTTTCATTACTCGCTATGTTAAATCATGGTGATGAGGTTATTATTCCTGCCCCTTACTATGTGAATTATGGACAGATGGTTCAGATGTGTGGAGGCGTTCCTGTAATTGTTGATAAGCCTGCTGAAGAACCTTTGACATTTAACATTAGTGATATTGAAGCCGCTATTACTTCAAGGACAAAGGCGATTATTATAAACACACCTTCTAACCCTTCTGGTAAGATTATTTCGCAAGAGAAGATTATGGCGCTTGCAGAACTTGCAAAGAAATACGATCTTTATGTAATAAGTGACGAAGTATATAAGTGTCTTATTTATGGAGATACAGTTTGGAAGAGTATAGTTGCCATTGATGGAATGCGTGAACGTACGGTTCTTATAAACTCTCTTTCTAAAGAATTTTGTATGACAGGATGGCGTGTGGGGTATGTAATGGCTAATCCGGAAATAATAGCCACCATGACAAAATTACAAGAAAATGTTGCTGCGTGCGCACCTCTTCCTTCTCAGTATGCTGCTATAGAGGCTTTAAGCAGTACTGAGGATTATTCTGCCAATATGAAATCAATATTTAGTGAGAGACGAGATGTACTTGTAAGTGGAATAAATTCTATTTCTGGACTCTCATGCACAGCACCGGATGCAACATTCTATCTTATGGTTGATATTTCAAAGACTGGATTAAAGTCTTTCGATTTCTGTTGCAAACTTTTAGAATCAGTTCATGTTGCAACCGTTCCAGGTGTTACTTATGGTGATTCATGTGATGATTATATTCGAATAGCCTTTACCTTAGAGATAGAAAAGATAAAAGAAGGTGTACGTAGAATAAGAGACTTTATTCTTGCTATCTCATCAAAGTAGTAAGCTTGTGGACATGAAATATACTACTACCACTACAAGCGATTCTGTCCAAGTTTTGGGGATGAAGCAACGTCTTAATTATATAGATATTGCAAAAGGAATATTGATTTTGCTCGTTATCTATAACCATACCGGAAATCTTGCATCGGCTTCGGGAGTACATAATGAAGTTATAGATATTATTCCTGATACTCGTTTTTTTTTACCATTCTTTATGCCGGCATTCTTTGTTATTGCTGGTTATTGTTCCAATTATGAGAAAGGATTTAAGGATTTTATCATATCGAATGCTAAGGCTTTGTTAGTTCCTGCAGTATTGCTCCTGTTTGTACGAATCTTTGTGCGTTTTGTGTTTACTGGCACTTTTTCAATGTTGGAGTGGCATGCAATTGTTTCAAAGAACATGATAGTCCAGCTGGGACATTGGAACTGGTTCCTAACTGCATTATTCCTTACAAAAGTTATATATTATTTGTTGCTTCATTGGACTGAGACATTCAAAAGTAGATTTATTATAGCTTGTGTTATTCACATAGTTGGGGTGGTGTTTTTTAATTATAAAGGAGATGGAATCATTTTCTATAACTTCTATTTCTATCAGCATGCTTTAATGTATTTATTATTTGTAGAGATTGGATACGATCTTGCAAAAAATAATATTAAAAGTTTTGGCCTGACAACAAATGCAGGCATATTTTTCGTCTTTTATTTTGGCTATCTATTTATAGGAAGAAAACTACCAGCAATAACTTCTGATCCGTATGTGCCTGTTATGGATATTATACCACATCTGATTATGGCTGTTTGTGGTAGTTTTATGATAATTGAATTGTCCGAAAAAATACGGAAAAATGTATTTCTTGAGGAATTTGGACGACATTCATTGGTTATCTATTGCTTGCATTTTCAATTCATGTTCTCATTTTTCCAGATATTCAAAGAGCAACTTAATGTGATGGGTGTTCACCATACATTGACATCCCTAATCATTTTATATTTTTTTACCGCTTATGGTTGCTTGTGGTTTAGCAAATTACTAAATACCAAATATCTGAAATGGATAATAGGAAAATTTTAATTTGGTTATAATATATGAAAAAATTATTAATGCTTGGTGGAAGTTTATATCAGACTTATGCCATTAAAGAGGCAAAAAGATTGGGTTATTATGTTATAACAGCCGATTATCTTCCATCAAATCCTGGACATAAGTTTGCAGATGAATATCATAATGTAAGTACTGTTGACAAGGACGCAGTTCTTGCTTTAGCAACAGAACTTAAAATTGATGGTATCGTTGCTTATGCGTCAGACCCTGCAGCTCCAACAGCTGCGTATGTGGCAGAGAAATTGGGTTTGCCGACATCTCCTTACAGGTCAGTTGAGATTCTTTCTAATAAGGATTTGTTCCGTGCATTTCTTCAGAAAAATGATTTTACTTGTCCTAAGGCAATGGGCTTTACTTCTTACGAGGAAGCTCTTGCTCATATAGATGAATTTAAGATGCCGGTAATGGTGAAGCCAGTCGATTCGTCGGGAAGTAAAGGTATCAATAAAATGACGGACAAGTCTCAACTTAAGGAGTTTGTTGAAGATGCACTCCACTATAGTCGTGGAAAGCGTTTTCTTATAGAGGAATTCATCGTTAAGAAAGGACATCAGATTTCTGGTGATGCATTCTCTGTTGATGGAAAAATTGTATTTCATTGTTTGGGCAACGAATTTTATGATCCCAATTGTGACAAGGACTTTGCTCCTCTTGGCGAGTGTTGGCCATTCCAGATGGATCATAAATATATAGAAGACCTTGAAAAGCAGCTTCAACGTATAATTACTCTTCTTGACATGAAGAGTAATGCATACAATGTAGAGGCTATTGTGGGTGAAGACGACAAGGTTTATCTCCTTGAACTTGGCGCTCGTTCTGGAGGTTCCCTTATTCCGCAGGTGACAGAATGTGCAACGGGAGTAAACATGGTAACATGGGTTATTCAAGCTGCAGCAGGGGATCCTATAGACCTTTCAATCCTTGAAGGTCGTAAGGAAATGCCTATCAAGGGCTATTGGTCAAACTATATGGTTCACTCCAATGCGACAGGTAAGTTCCAGTCCATTTCTTATGATTCCGAGTTTGAAAAGAATCATCTTGTGTCTTTTGTCAACGATCTCCATGTTGGAGATGAGGTTCATCGCTTCCGCGATGCACAGGATTGCATAGGTGAGTTTATTCTTAAGTATGATAACATGGAACAGATGTTTGATGTAATTAAGAATATTGAGAAATATATTTATGTAGATGTAAAGTAATGGAAAACTTAGTAATTGTTGGCACAAGTACAACAGCCAAGACAATAATGTCTTTTGTTGAGCATTATAGTCTTTTTAATATTATTGGCTTTGCTGTAAATAGATCCTATATAAAAGATTCTGTATATTGTGGTAAACCTATATATGCGATAGAGGAACTTGACAAAATCATTGATAAAAACAAAGTTTATTTATTTGTAGCAATGCAATGGAATCACTTAAATGCTGATCGCCGAAGGGTATATGAGGCATTGAAGGAGGAAGGTTATAAATTTGCGAATTTGATTTCACCAAGTGCAATAATTAAAGGAAAAATAGCTGGTGACAATTGTTGGATTGCAGATCAGGTTAATATTGATTTTGGAACAACAATTGGTAATAATTGTTTTATCAAAATAAATGCATTTGTCGCAGATGGATGTATTATTGGTGATCATTGTTTTATTGGAGCAAAGTCATTAATTGCTGGAGGATGTAAAGTCGGAAAACAGTCTTTTATAGGGTTGAGTTCTACGATTTTTGATGATACCGATGTTGGTGAGAAATGTATAGTTGGAGCTTGTACAGTGGTTAAAAGAAATCTCCCGAATTTTACGAAAATATCAACGACATTGGAAAGTTATAAGATAAAACAATATTCAGAAGATATAATTGAATCAAAACTTGTTTCTAGTTTGAATGTTAGATGAGTGTTTTAGTTGCTTCAAGAAGTGTGCAATGTGTCGGCAACTAAATTATTATGTATTCTCGTTGTGTTAGAAAATTTGATTTTATCAATTTGAAAGTATTAAAAGTAAAAAAAAACTAAATTTTTTATGAACGAGATGGTTTAAATATAATGGTGGATAGAACGAAAGATTATTACCACAAAAGTGTATCTTATTATGACAGAATGCGAAAGAATAATCAAAGAGGGGACCTTGCCAAAATCCTTTTTTGAACCAGAGACAATTTGTGGCTTTTATGTTGATGAAAAAAGAAGCGTTGGTCAAATATCCACTTCGTATTATTATATAGGGTAGAGCACATTTTTATCGATAACTATTTATAATTAATTATACGTAAAAAATTTTTTATGAAAGTTGGTTTGGTGACATATTACGCTGTTACTAATGTTGGAGACCGAATATTGACAGATGTCGTAACATGGATGCTAAAAAAAAATGGTAACGATGTATGTATAGTTGATTTGAATGCAAGATATCCATTTCGGTTTAGTGGCTTTCTAGGTAAGATAGAAAGGTTTGTTTGTAATATTTTTATTAGGCGCAGCAGTTTTGAGGACAAAGAGAAATATTTTGAACGAAGGCTCAAAAATGTTGATTATATTTTATTTGGAGGAGGACAAATATTAGAACCAGGAAGATGTAATACTACCACAAATATTTGTATGATTACAACTATTGCAGAAAAGTACAATATTCCAATTTCCTATAATGCTGTGGGATTTTATAAATCTGGAGTTACATTTGTATGTGAAGAACTTTCTAATGCACTTTTGTCCCATAAAATACAATATTTTTCGTATAGAGAACATTCTACAAATTTCGTAAATAATATTTTTGAAAGTAGTAATGCTGTGTTACAAAAAGTTTGTGACACAGCGGTATGGTGTAGTGAAGCATATAATATTAAGAGAAAAGTTAGAGATGCAATAAAAATAGTTGGTATAAATATTATATATGCAGAGGCGTTTAGTTTGACATATGCTGTACCAATCAATGATGTAATTAATGAATATGTAAAAATATATAAAAATTTGACAGATTTAGGATATGACTGCTATTTTTTTACAAATGGTGTTAATAAAGACTCTATTACAATTGATAAGGTGCTGAAGATCCTTGAATTGGATGATTCCAAAGTACTGAAGCAAAAACATTCTAGAAATGGAAAAGACTTTGTAACTTTCATTAATAATTTTGATTTTATTATTAGTAGCAGACTACATACATCAATATGTTCGTATTCTTTGCGAATACCAACAATTGCTTTGTCTTGGGACCCGAAAATTGATGATTTTTATGGGCAGATTGGATATAGTCAGAATGTATTCAAAATAGGAGACGAGCGATTAAACAGAATCGATACTGTAATAACTTCAGCTGCAAAGATGTATTCTGATATCAAAAGATACGATGACTATCGAAGCACTATAATAAATAGTATTCCAGGACTCCTGTAATTCAACTCGGTAGCTCTAAATAAAGAAGTAGATGAGCTTGTTCGTAATAGATATCGTGACTTGTTAACACATAGTATTTATTGAAGAAAAATAGTATTATATAAAGTAGAATGACCGAAAAAACAGTAAAACAAGGTTTCCCTGCTCCTACAACAAATATGTATAAGGTTGATGTGCTGTCTTGTACCTATAACCACGCAAAATACATCGAGGATTGTTTGAATGGTGTTGCCATGCAAAAGACGGATTTCCCATTCGTGCATCATGTGATTGATGATTGTAGTACTGATGGTGAGCAGGACGTAATTAAGGCGTGGATTGAGCGTGAGTGTGATGTTGATAATGCAGAATATTATGATAATGTTATTTGCACTATTACAATTGCAAAACATAAAATAAATTTGAGCTATACCATTGTTGGGTATTTCTTGAAGCAAAACATGTATGGAAATCCACAAAAACGTGAATTAATTAAAAGTTGGCAAGATGTTTGTCCATATACAGCTTTGTGTGAGGGTGATGATTATTGGATTGATTCACATAAATTACAGAAGCAGGTGGAGTATATGGATAAACATCCTGATTTTTCCATGTGCTTTCATTCTGCAATTGAACATTTTCAAGATAATCGCCGAAAAGATAGGCTTTTCTCTAAAATTTGTGACAGGGAATATTCTGGTCTTGAATTGTTTAAACGCTGGACTGTAGCTACCGCATCTATTGTTTTAAGAAAAGAGGTTTATACGAGTCAAATATATCTGACGTTGTGTTCTGACAGTAGAATAATATATGGAGATATTCGTCTTGTGCTATCTTCTGCTACTTTTGGTCGTGTTTATGGTTTTTCTGATTGTATGTCTGTATACAGAAGACACGAGAATGGTGCAGTTCGAAAATTGTCTTGTTTTGGCATTTGGAATGAGCAGAAGCAGCTGGGCGCTATAGCTGAACATTTGGACGGAGAATATTTGTTTGTTTCTGAGAGAAAAAGAGTTGAGAAATGTGCTCGCGGTTTCTATAAGGCTGTTATTAGTAAAGACCTCAAATATGTGCGTCTTTTTGGTTGTGAAGCTTTTGAAATAAATGCAGTAAGAGCTTCGGTTGTTTTTGTTTTTTATCCTTTCAAGTTTTTAATTAATCAATCCTTTAAGAGGTGTAAAACAGCTGTGTGTTAAACCTTTTTTTCTGTATATATATACAATAAAAAAGAGAAAGCATTATGATAATAGAATTCCTTGGAGTCCCGGGATGTGGAAAGACTTATTATGCAAATCTTTATAAGAATGAACTTAATATTAAGGGGATCTCTTATATCGACTTGTCCAGATGGAGGGGTATGCCTCTATGGTTAAAGGTTTTCTATAAATTTGCGGATAAAGCGTATTTGTTTTTCCCAAAGTATCGAGTTCTTCGAAACAGATTTCGAGCGCTATGTAAGGATGTTTATGGAAAAGAACCTAAATACTTGCCCTTTTCTGTGGAATATTGTATTGGTCGTATTATAAGTTCTGTATTCTTGCAAGATATTTTTGGAGGGGGAAATAGCGTTGTTATAAATGATGAGGGGATGTTGCAATGGGTGGTGTTTCTGTCTGTGCAGTACAATGTGCTAGTAGATAAGAGTATAGAAATTATACAACCTTTTAATGTAAATTGCAAAACGAAATTCATAGATATTCCTGTAGAGGCGGCATTTGCAAACATCAAGAAAAGGGGACGTCATATTTGTCCTATGGATGAGATGAATGATGATGTTCTTTTGAGTTATTTAGAAGATTTTAATTGTTTATGTCATAAAGTTGAGTTGTTTGCTAAAGATGAAAATACTACTTTGTAATAAGTTTTACTATCGTCGCGGAGGTGATTGTATTGCCACGATGAATCTTGAGCAGTTACTGACGTCGAAGGGACATGAGGTGGCAATATATTCTATGGATTTTCCTGAGAATGTGGATAGTCCATGGAAGGTTTTTTGGCCGTCTAATATGCGTAAAACCGAGGCTTTTACTCGTCCTTTTGGTGCGGAGCAGGTTCGTGTTGGATTCTCTCGATTGTTGGATGAATTCTCCCCAGATGTTGTACATCTTCATAATATACATACTCATCTTTCTCCTATCATTGCAGAGATTGCTCATGAGAGAGGCATCAAGGTTGTTTGGACTCTTCATGATACGAAGTTGGTGTGTCCTTCTTATACATGTATGAGAGATGGTAAGTGGTGCGAAGAGTGTTTTACAGATAAGAAGGCTGTAATAAAGCATAGATGTATGCCTGGTGGCATTATTGGTTCTACCATCGGTTACTTTGAGCAGAAGATGTGGAATAAGGAGAGGCTACAGGCTTGTACAGATATGTTTCTCCCTCCAAGTAAGTTCATGATGGATACCTGCGTACGTGGGGGGTATTCTAAGGATAAGTTTAAGGTTCTTTGTAACTTCATCGATGTGGACAAGGTTGCAAATCCTTGCTGTGATAAAGGTGATTACTATTGTTTCCTTGGTCGTGTGACGGAGGTTAAGGGTATTCGTACTTTGTGTAAAGCAGCAGGTCAATTACCATATAAGTTGAAGGTTATTGGTGGAGGAGATTTGTTTGATGAGTTGAAGGCGGAATATCCAAACGTAGAGTTTTTCGGACAGATGAATTGGCAGGAGTTTCGTCCAATTATTGAGAGGGCTAAGTTTATGGTTCTGCCTTCTGAATGGAGCGAGAATAATCCACTTACAGTTATAGAGGCACAGTCTTTGGGAACTCCTGTTCTTGGTGCTAGGATTGGTGGAATACCAGAATTAATTGAAGAAAATGTGTCAGGAATGACATTTGAGAGCGGAAACGTGGAGGATTTGAAGGACAAGATTGTCGGAATGTGGAATGCCGAGTTTGACTATGCTTCAATTGCCAGAGTCGCAGTTGAAAAATATTCGAGTGAAGCATACTATGAAAGGTTGATGGATATATATAAGGACTGATGAAACAGAGATTTGAATCTTTGAATGGTCTTCGTGCCTTAGCGTGCATAGGTATAGTATTAATGCATGTGAAGTCGAATATGTTGATTAAGCCAAGTCCAAATTTTGTGATTACAAATATCATTGGTTTTTCTTCGGATTTTGTTTCAATGTTTATGATGGTTAGTGCGTTTGGACTTTGTTGTGGATATTACGAAAGATTTAGGCAGGGAACTATATCACTTAATGATTTTTATTCAAAGAGATATACAAGAATATTACCATTCTTTGCTTTACTATCTTTGATTGATGTTGTGTTGTGTGTGTGGTCAGAGCACTTCACCATTACGGGTACTCTTGTTGGAGAATTATGGGAAGCTTTTGCAAATGTAACACTTGCTTTTGGCTTGATTCCTGGACATGATATTTCTGTTATAGGGGTTGGTTGGTTTTTAGGCATTATATTTATGTTTTATATGCTGTTCCCTTTTTATGTGTTTCTTTTGGATAGTAAAAAGAGAGCTTGGATTACAATGGGCGTGGTTGTTTTGTTGTATTTTTCTGTTCTATTTTACTTCCATCCTGTGAAAGGAACTAATTTTGGGAATAATAGTTTTATGCATTGCGCACCATTTTTTTTAGTTGGTGGCTTAGCGTATTTGTATAGAGAATGGTTTACATATGTATCTAAAAACTTTATTTTGAGTCTTAAGATATTAACTATTGGGTACACAATATGGTTCTTCGTCTTTCCTGAGATGAGATTTACTCTGTCTAATTTGGTGATGTATGTCTTATGGCTATTGTATGCTGTAAGTGAGGTTTCTTTGAAGCGTATAACATTATTGAATAATCGAGTGATGACTTTTTTTAGTGGAATTTCAATGGAGATATATCTGTCGCATATGATGTTCTTTCGTATTGTCGAGAAGCTTCATCTTGAGAAATTCATATTAAATAATGATATAAATTACTGTGCAACTTGTTTACTTGTGTTTATTTGTACAATTTCTTTTGCTTGGTGTTGGAAGAAATGGGGTGAACCTAATGTGTTAAAGGTAATAGAAACCGATCAAAAGTGAATCTGGAATCAGTATGATTACATATTCAGAAAGAGTGGCATGAACTTTGGTAAAAGGTTCATGCCACTTTTGCGTAATATGTTTTGTTGTCGGTAATGTGTAATCAGATGCTTTGGTACACATCACTTACTTGTTGGGCAATGATATCCCAGTTATAACGATTCATATTGTAATCGATACGTTGGAGTGGCGCATTTGCTATGCGAGATAGCTTATCTGCAAGAGCTTTCACATCACCTACTTTGTGATAACACTCAGGGGCGAGCCCAACTTCAAGGTTTGCAGGGATGCTTGATGTGATGACTGGCAACTTGTAACTCATTGCCTCAAGGAGAGCAATAGGCAATCCTTCATGGCTTGAAGGAAGACTGTAACAGAGGGCGTTGCTAAGAAGGGAATGGAGTTTGCTGCCACGGACAAATCCTGTGAGTATAGCACCGTTGTCGTGCGCCATCTCCTTTAGATTACGAGAGTAATCGTCCTCAAAATCAGTATCACCCGCAAGGACAAGTTTGATGCAAGAGGCTCTAAATTCAGGGCTATCTTCTTTCAACTTTGCGTATGCTGCAACAAGGTCGTGCAAATGTTTCTCGGGAACGAATCGACACATTCCAAGGATGTATTTTCCTTCCTCAATGCCGAGAGAGTCGAAGTATTCCTTATCATGACAAATTTCTGGCACGGGTACGCCGTTATATATTAGGTGTACATTCTCTTTGCGACCGCAGACGTTGGCAATGAGGTTCTTTATGACCTCTGATATCACAATCACATGATTGGCAAAACGACATCCACATGCTTGTCCCATTCTAAGCATAATCTTTGCAAAACCTCCCCACTTGTCGCGTTCATAGTCTGGACCATGGTGAGTGAACACGACTTTTAGTCCTAATAGTCGTGCGAGAGGCACAACGAGAGCAGGTCCGATGGCATGAACATGTACAATGTCAGCGCCGAGCCATCGAGCCATTAGCACAGCCTTTGTTGTATGGATGATAGCTTCAAAAGCCTTCAGGCGTGGGGACTTTATGTCAAGTAGTTTCACCCCTTTCCACATGCCGTTCTTGACGCCAGAACGTTCGTCCACACCCTCATCGACATACGAGCTACGACGTATTACTGTTACGTCATAGCCCATGGTTGCAAGGCGTGGAAACAACTCTTCACAGTGTGTCTCAACGCCTCCCATAATGTTCGGTATGCCTCTTGTGCCAACGACAACTATTTTTTTCATTTGATATAAAATATTGTCCCAATCAAGGAGCGTATCCCTTGATTGGGACTTATTCGTAATACAAGTTCTTTCAATTCTGTGCGCCAAAGGCGTCAATTAGGAAAACAAAAGAAAACAGTTATCTTTTGTTTCTAAACTAATTCAAGAATAGTCAAACGTCTTTTAACTTCATGGTGCGAAGCGGAATGAACTTCTTTTAACTCCCTTTAACTCCAAGCAAGTAAAGCGTTAGCGTAACTTGCGAAATATTATTTGATTTCTACCTTACTGTCTGTCTCTGCTATTGTTGCTTCGTACCCCTGACCAGCAACATCGGCGTTGACGATATCCTCACCACGCTTGCCTTTGAGAGCATCGAGAGAGTCGGCTGAGAGACCGTTATTGATTACTGCGTTAACATCACAAGTGCTTCGCTTGTCAAGGTCCTCCTTTGTAACTTTACCGTCACGATAATCACAACAGATAGGGTTCTCGAACATAGAGTACTTCATACCGAGAAGCTGCTTTGCCTTGTGTTTCATCACCCAGAGAGCTGGGGTTGATATGTACTTCTTCATAGCAGGTGCTACTGAGCCAATCATCCAGCAGTTTCGGTTGCAGCAACGAACTTTCTTTCGTACCTGCTCTGCTTCTGGGGAGTTCCAAAGCTCATCCCAAGTCTGACGGTTTAGGTTTCCCATAACCTCCTTGTCCTTTGTACCGTTACAAGGCATCACGTCTCCGTAAGGATCGATGAAGAACGTGTCGAACGACATATCGCATGGGAGAAGTCGTTTCTGTCCGTATATGTAATTAATGAGACCGTGGTTGAAGTAAGCACGGAACCACTTCTTCGGTGAGTTGCTCTTGAGAAGTTCGTTGATAAGGTTCTCAAAGTTCTTGGCAACCATTGGACGGTCCTTAATTATGTTCTTTGCCTCAACGAAATAGAATGAGTTATGAAGTGATGCTGTTGCAAACTCCATTCCCATTTCATTAGAGATATTGTAAAGCGGAACGAGATCTGGAGCGTTCTTGTCCTGAACTGTCATACCGAAACCAACATCCTTCATACCCATCTCGCGAAGCTTTTTGAGGGTGGTGTATCCACGCTGGTAACCATCGTTGAGTCCACGTATCTCGTTGTTTGTTTGCTCAAGTCCCTCGATGGAGATGCGGATACCAATCTGTGGGAACTCCTTGCACAACTCGATTATTCGGTCTGTGAAGAATCCGTTTGTTGAGATGACAATACGGTCGCTCTTCTTGTATAGTTCGCGTACTACCTCCTTTAGGTCTGTACGGATGAATGGTTCACCTCCGGTGATGTTGGTGAAGTACATTCGTGGTAACTTCTTTATTGTTTCGAGGCTGATTTCTTCCTCAGCCTTTGAAGGTGCCTTGTATCTATTACACATTGAGCATCGTGCGTTGCATCGGTATGTCACGATGACCGTACCGTTCAATTTCTTTTCTGCCATAATATTAATATGTCTTTTTTTTGAGAAGTAATCACTTTTAAGTTACAAAGGTACGAATAAATGGGAAAAATACAAAATAAGTGAAGACGAAAAATAAAGGGTACGCCAAATAACTGAGCGTACCCTTCTTTTTTGTACATCTCTTATCCTTCAGAGTCCTGAATGTGGATGGTAATCTTGTCTTCGTATATCTTGAGGTCTGTGACCTTGATGTTGACAAGGGCAAGGACTCCGCGGATGCGGATTGAGATACTGTCATCGTGGATGCCGATGTTGTCGGCAAGGGCATTGATGATGCGGAGATAGAAGTTGAGGTGGTAGTCACCATCCCCCTTTTTATATCCGATAGGTATGAACCTCGGATATGACATTCTTCTCGCAACGTGCTTTGGTTGATGATACCCATCATCTTCTGTCGCTCCAACTCTTCTCGTACGAACTCTCCGAACAGGGAGTGAGACGACTCTTTGTAATGCTTCTTTTTCATAAACATTTTTTTTAATTTGTTAAACAATATATATATATATTCAAGTTTCGCGAGTACTCAACTTGTTAAGGTTATCGGGTCGCTACGCTTTCAGGTTTGATACTTGTCTTGAGATGGATAAGTTCAACACAGAGAACACAGAGAGCACAGAGATGTTCAGGTCTTGAGGTTTAAGGTTATCGGGTCGCTACGCTTTCTGGTTTGATGGTTCATTGCTACAGGTATCAAACCTGACAACCTAACAACCTGATAACCTCTCAAGAATATCTCTGTGTTGAAAAATTTTCGACCTGTACGGTTGGAAATGTTTCTATAAAAGGCTAAAACAGAACGAATTTGTTGTTTTTAATCCCCCACGGAGCCACGGAGAGCACAGAGCTTTACTTTTACGCTTATTTTCTGACGAGTCCACGAAGGTCGCAGATGCTCCGAGGAGTACACAGAGAGCCATTCGGAATAAAGCGTAAATTACTTTTCTCTCAGCGAGTTTGCTCCGTGCCCTCAATGGAGCACATGCGACCTCTGAGAACTCTAAACAAATCAGAGTATTAAGAAAAAAAACTCTGTGCTCTCCGTGGCTCCGTGGGGGGATAAAATTCAACCGTACAGTTCGCAATTTTTTTCAACACAGAGGGCACGGAGAGAAAAGGCCCCCTATCCCCTCAACTGAGCGAAGCGGTCTTACTGACCGAAGGGAAGTAACGGGCAGCCATCCGGATTAAGATGGGAGGATGGCCTTTTTATTAGTAATGATAATTAGAAATGACCTACCCCGAATGGCCGCCCATATCGGGGGGCGGGGTCTTCCTATTCGGAAGAAATATATGTTAGGTACACCTAAGGGGATGGCAATAATGCAAAAAAAGAGTGTACCAAAGTCGGGATGACTATTGATACACTCTTATATTAAGAACTATACAATTATTAAGAACTATACAATATAAACTAAGATAAAATATAGTTCCATTTAGTCTTTGAATGAATTAGCGCTTTGGAAGCGGGAGATACCATGGTTTACCAGTCATGTTAGGAGTATTGCCGTATTTCTTTGTGACACACTCTGGGAGAGTGATGGCACTTGGATTAAACTGACCCTCTTGTCTCTGATAACGCATAAGGTCATAAAAACGCTGTCCTTCGAATGAACCTTCAAGTGCTTCCTCTTCAAGTATGAGTTCGGCAACACGAGCCTGACGCTTTGCAGTAACAGCAGCACTTGCGAGATAATCAATATTTGTGTTTACTGCATTCTGATATTCTTCTAAGTCTTTAAGATACTTATCATGGAGATCAGGATAAGCTTGAAACTTTCTCAATGAGTCTGCATTGAGTGCAACATAATTGCTATAAGCAAGTTGGCTTGTTGACCTAGAAGCATCCAAGTTATTAACCTTATACCAGATACTATCAGGAAGAAGCTCTGCTGGCTTTGGAGCCAAAGGAACATCTACAGGCTTAGCTGGAATGGCAACAAGTTTGCTCTTTGTCTCTTCGTCGTCAAGATAATACTTTGCGTTAACCTCTGTATCGCCACAACCTCTTGAGTGAATACCAATCTGAACAAGATAAGATGAACTGGTACTTGTAGGAACAGTAAATCTATTAGTCTCATTGTTTCTTGGAAGAGACTTATCTAAATTTGCAAACACATCTGAAGGCCAAATTGCTGCAGAGTTTCTTGACTTCTTGAATACTTCACTATTCTCATCATATCTAATCTCCTGAAGAGTCAAGCCTTTTGACTTGATTTCGCACAATTCGTCAAACTCACGCTGAGAAATAATGTCGCGATTATTCATCACATCGTATGTCAAGCCGTAAGCCAAAATAGCGTATGCAGTCTCTGGCAAACCTGCTCGATTGAGAGCCTCTGCCAAATGGAGATAAATAATAGAATAACGATAGAAAGGAATAAATGGCTGTTTTCTATCGGAACTAATACTTGAACTACCTTCCAGCCATTTAGCATTGAACTCCTTCAATTCATTAACCTCGGAATGATACCTTTTCTCTGCTGCATTAGTACGTTTTGTATAAATAGACTGCAAACGCAAATCACCAACATACATATCAGCATTGCTACCCCAAATTGAATAGTAATTAGGATCCTTTGACATATAAACAGTATCCCTTGAGTTGATTGAACTATAATCATAGAAGCAATAATCCTGACTTGCAGAAATATCTTTTATTCTCTGTGAAGGATATACCCAAGGATAATAGTTATTTGAATACTGAGAATTGAATATCATTCTCAAATCATTTGTTGTACCATAATATGCTACAGTATCACATGGCAAAATAGCAGCAAATTCCTCAATCTGACCTGTTGAAGAATTCACATCACCAACGAACAAGCCATAATATCCAGTACCCATGGAATAAGCATTTCTTCTCAACCACTGATCACAGTAAGAACCAGTAGGTCTTTCCTCGCCCTTAAAACAGAGATAATCATGATACATACGAATGGCATCAATGTAATCAGCTCTATTTCCTGTGCATGAGCCACGCCATAGATACAACTCCCCAAGAAGAACTCTTACAGGAATAAAGAAATTATCAAAATTATAGCCATAATACTGAACATTTCCGTACTTAGGACGAAGTCCATTATTATAATCCTTATCAGCATATCCTTCAAGGTCTTTAATACAGAAATCAATAATCTGAAGCATATCAGCTTTTTTACCAGAAGCAACAATATCTTCAGCAACATCAGCAGTAAGAACTGGTTCTGTTACAAAAGGAACTGTGCCATAAATCTTAGCAAGTTCAAGATAGCACCATGCACGGAATGACTTTACAGCACATATTTCTTTTTCATACACATACTTTCCATGACTTCTCAGCATAGAATCGGCACCTGCCAAATACAAATTACAGTTGTTTATCACATCGTAATAATCCGCAGGCTTATTGTAAGCATTTTCTTCAGAAATATCATTTTTTTTGAGCTGTTGTACATCCGTAGATGCAACTGCAGGATTTACATCAACAAGGTCAGCACGTACTTCACCAAGAAGAATCGTACGTGTGGCAAGCTTCTGCATGCGCTTCATGATGCCCATCACCTGATATACGGTATCCTGTGGAGCAAGATTTGTTGTTACAAGTTGATTCTCGGCAGTAAACATATCCTCGCATGAAGTACATACGAAGCCTGAAGTACTAAGAACCAAGGAAGAGAGAATAACTCCCACATCCTTTCTTGCCTTCATAGAATCAATTATATTTTTAATTTTCATATATTATCTTTATTTCGAGGAAGTCAGGATGAAGAATGCCATAGAGCATCTTTCATCCATTCTTCTTCAATTTATTATTAGAGGTTAATCTTTACACCAAGATGGAAACTACGTCCGCTTGTGAGGAATCCTGCATCGATACCCTGAACGAGAACGCTATTGCCACAAGACACTTCAGGATCTGCACCAAGATACTTAGATACAGTGAAGAGGTTATTAGCTGAGCCCCAAACAGTAAGTCCCTTGATGTATTCGTTCTGGACAGGGAAACGATAAGAAACAGTCACATTCTTAAGCTTGAGGTATGAACCGTCCTCAATCCAGCGGTCAGAAAAACGAGAGTTTCCGAGTGGGTCACCGTATGTAGCCTTTGGAATGTCTGTCACCTGTCCCTCGTTCGTCCACTTACGATTAACCGTAGTAGTCTGATTGATGAACATAGAGCCACTTTCAAGCAAAGAACGCTGATAGTTATAGACATCATTACCGATACTATACTTGAATCCAGCAGAAACAGTCAAACGGTCATAGATATGGAAATCAAGATTGATATTACCATAGATATCAGGATTAGGGTCGCCAATAATCTGACGGTCTTTGTCATCAATCAGGTTATCACCATTAGTATCGATGAATCTCATATCACCAGCACCGAAGTAAGTCTTGTTACCAGCCTCGTCCTGAATATAATGTCCTTCAGCCTTAGCCTCTGCAGTAGTTGCATAGACACCATCTGTCTTATATCCATAGAACACGCCTGCACTTCTACCTACTTCTGTAAGGATTGTAGCACCATACATTGAAGTTTCAACAGCATTCTGTCCTTGTGGAAGAGCTGTAATCTTATTCTTATAGTGACCAGCAGAAGCACCAAGCTCAAACTTGAAATTCTTATTGTTAACCACCTTTGCTCTGAAGGCAACATCATAACCCTCGTTCTTCAAAGAACCATCGTTTGTGTAATAGTCTGTAAGACCGGCAACGTATGCAAGAGTACCGAGAGTAATGAGATTATCAGTCTTAGACTTGAAATAGTTGAATCTAACATTCAGTCTATTGCTAAAGAAGTTACCCTCAAAACCTGCATTGAAACGCTTTGTTGACTCCCAAGCAAGTGAAGAGTTACCGATATTTCCCAAACCAAGTGAAGTAACCTGATCTCCCAACAAAGTAGCTGATGACAGATAAGTAAGTGTAGCAGAGTTATCCATTGCATCATTACCAACAGACTCAAAACCTACATTAACTTTAAAGAAGTTTACACCCTTGTTAGGACGGAACCACTTCTCGTTAGTCAAGACCCAAGCACCCTGAATAGATGGGAACAATCCCCATACAGTACCAAACATCTTAACACCACTGTTTGCTTCCTTACCAAAACGTGAAGATGTCTCCATAGAGAACTGTCCCTGAAGATAGTATCTCTCCATGAAGTTGTAATCAGCATTAACATAGTAAGCAAGAGAACGCCAATCTACATTCTGACCATATCTCTTCTTAGATCTCTGATTAACATTAAGGTTTGGAGTCTTATCATTACCTGTGTTATCACCAAGAAGATATGAAGAGACAAACGTATCGTTCATAAAACGAGCGCCACCAAATACGGAAAGACGGTGAGCGCCTGTAGTAAGTGCCTCCCAATCCACACGAGTATCAGAGAATATTGCGTGGTGAGTTGTATAGAGAGAGTTTCTCTTATTATGAGTTGTACTCTCTGTCTCTGGCAACTTATATGATGGCATACCTACTATAGGAGTGAAGTAAGCCTCGTCAAAAGACTGCATGTTATAAGAGAACTTCTCTGAAACTGTAAGATTATTTCTTGGTTTCCATTCTGGAGTAAGAGAGAGAGCAATCATAGTACAGTCTGTATGGTTCTTGTTCATAGCCTCACCATTCTCAAGGATTGCCGTTGGATTAGCCAACGATGCCTTAGTACCGAGCACCTCATCAAGGTAGTCATCAGCATCAGAAACATAAGAAGATACCTTACCATCCGTAGAGAATGAATATGGTGAAAGGAACGGAGCCTTTGCAAGAGCAAGGAACGATGTTGACTCACATGAGTTAAGATAGAAGTCAGATACCAAGCCATTTGAACGGAGGTCACGAGTTACGTTAGTGTAACTTGCATCGAACTTAGTAGTAAAATCACCGCCAAGAACAATATCCGTGTTGAATCGGATATTGAAACGAGTGAAGTCATTCTCCTTCAATGTAGCCTGTGAATTACCATAACCTACAGAAAGATTATATTTAGCAACGTCATCACCACCCTGTACTGCAATACCATAGTTCTGAACGAATGCCTCATGATAAGCCTCCTTCTTCCAATCCGTATCATTATGGTACATATTATAGTAATAATAATTTGGATCAGTGTGGAGGAACTTAAACTCTTTAAGTTTAGTATCAGTCGTTGCAAGAAGCTGACTTGCATACGAACGATACTCTGACGCATTCATCATATCCATCGTTGAAGGCATAAGCTCAACGCCACCACTGATATTGACATCAATAGTAGTTGACATTGACTTACATCTCTTGGTAGTGATAACGATAACGCCGTTTGCAGCCTTAGCACCATAGATTGCAGTACCATTCTTGAGTACCTTTACAGACTCAACATCATTAAGGTTTATTGCCTGTAAAAGGTTGTTGAAATAACCAGTATGAAGCATCTCTGAATCATACATCTGGTCAAAAACGACACCATCCACAATGATGAGAGGCATAGCATTTGAGTTCAAAGAGTTGAAACCATTGATAAACATAGCCGAGCCTAAACCTGGAACAGCAGAACGCTGAATGACATTCACATCTCCTGCAAGACGTGACTGAAGATTCTGATCTACAGTTAGGTCATTGGTATTTTCAAAACCAGTTACCTCAACATAACGGCTTGCTACATTCTGTGTTTCTGTATCCTTAACAAAAAGATCAGAATTAAGAGCAACGTCAATATTCTCTGTCCTTCCATTGATAGAAACAACATTTGTGTTATAACCATCAAGACTTACAGTAAGTGCTGTGATAAACTTTGGCACCTGAACAGAATATTCACCATTCTCGTCCGTCAAAGCAGAATAATAACGGTTATTAAACGACTGCACACGTACACCGGCAAGAGCCTCCCCTGTAGCAGCATCAACAACCTTACCCTTAATCTCATAAGTTGGATACTTATGACTATTGAGTTTCACTTTCTTCTTAGGAGCTGCAACCTGAACAGGAATATCTTCCACCTCCTCTTGGGCAACCATAGGAGAAACTCCCATAGTGAAAGCCGTAACAGCGAGAGCATATCTGCATACACGCTGAATATTAGTGTTTTTATATAGATTCATATACTTATTCGAGGTTTTTAATTATTCGTTTCCAGTTTCCTCATCTTTTTTAAGCTTAGGAGTCAAGATAAGAGACGTAATAAGCATCTTGTTTTTATTTGGCAACTTAATCTGGAACATTGCTCCACAAGATTCCTCATCAGTACCTCTACCATAGTAAGTATTCTTGAATGTGTACTCACCAATATGGATTGTATCGATTGGATTTTCGATATTCTGATAGAAATAAACTCTGTTTTTACCATCATAAGACTCCGCATAATTCTTTATCTGAGCAGAAGATGAACCATTGTTAGGATACACTCCCTTTTCATTTCTCTCATAGATATAGACATTAAACTTTGGAGCCGTACCTGATGGTTCAAAATCGCCTTTACCGTCATACCAATCCTTCACCCACATAGGAACAGTAACCAATGAGATGTCGTAAGTACATGCCAAATAGTTTGGAATGAAAAATGAATAATACGTTGGAAGTGATTTTACAGGCTCGTAATTGTAATAAACAAAATGCTGGTTTTTATCGCCATCAATACGATAAAACTCCGTCTGGACATTATCGATATCATCCATATTAATATTAGAATAATATTTATCATCCTTTGCCATCCAGTCACTACGAAGATAATACTCAATCTTGTAAACATTTTGCTCTTCCATTGAGATAGGATATTCATCTACAATATAAGCAGTACCGTTTGAACACTCAGTAGGAGTCAAACCTGCCAAGATATCATGGGTAGGCTTAAGCTGTCCCTCAATATCCCTACGATAATAGATATCATCCTTAACTCCGCCAGAATAAAGATAAGTTGTTGACTTCAGGGAGTCTTCCATGTGAGCATTGTCTGTCATGTTATAGTACAAGTCATTCATAGCAAACATATTTGCATAATGATTTGCTAAAGAGTCACAGACATCAATACCGTCAACACTTATATTCTCATTAAGTTTCTGATTAAAATTCAGCATCTTCTTGTATTCAAGGAATCTCTCATGATAAGCCTTAGGAGATGGGAGAATGGCAAGATAATTTGAATCCTCCTCATATATAAGTGCATCAACATTCTTGAGCACAGTGTTATTACGAATAACAACAGAATCGACCCAAATCTGATTACCATAGTCATCGTAGCCTCGGCTGACTGACTTATTCACATCAAGAGAGTCAGCATCAGACTTACGAAGGAATGTATAGAGCGAGCCTCCCGCATCATCCTTGAAAGCATAATCAGAAATCTCATACTGATGCTGGAGCAATTCGAATATATTCCTCTTGTAAGAGAAACAGTTGTCAATAACATGGAGAATACCATTTGAGCAAGCTATATTTGACTTGAGCAAATCAGAATTGGCAAATTTGCTTGCATTAAAAGTAGAATACTTATTATTGATAAGCGTAATAGTCTTTTCTGAGCCATCCATTGGCACGGCATAGCGTGCGATGTGATTCTTGATGAATCCCGTTACAACTCTTGCAGAATCAGTCTGTGCAAGAGCAAGGACGCTGTCAAGGTTAAAGTGCTGTGGAGCCCAAACAGTATATGAGTTATCAGAGTTAAGCTCTCTGTCATACTTTACTGCCTTGATAACCTTGGCAAAATCAGGAGCATTATCTTCGATTGACTGCATCAGGGTCTTATCACCCAGACCAATGCCCTGACCACTATAGTGCTCATCCCATGTGTCAGAACAAGAAGCCATTGCAACAACCGATGATACAACAGCAATTCCTGTATATAAAGTGTTTTTTATGTTACTTTTCATATTTGACGATTTATAGTTTTTGCGAAGAGTGAAAAGAGCTTTTCACTCCTTTCACCTATCGCAAGAGCATTAGTAGATATCTTCTGTGTAATATGGATTATTATATACAGAAGCAGGACAAAGCTCGATGAAGTCGAAGTTCAACTCACCACCAGTCTCCATCTTCTGCTGAAGTCGAAGAACATGTTCATGCTTACCATCTGTTGTGAAAGTACCAAGAACCCTACGGAGAGTATTATCCTGATTACGGAATGAACTTCCAATATCAGAAGCACTCATAGGGGTATCTCGCGGACCTGAGATATAACATCCTGGTCCCTTCATCCAACCACGGTTATGAGCAGACTTATCAAATGCAAGGATAGCATCCTCATCACCAAGGTCTGAATCAGACTTAAATCCATAAAGTGCGACACCACCCGGACGCATATCGAATGGGATACCCTGTGGTTCATCGTCAATATAAGACTGAAGAATACCACGTGAAGCAAATCCGGCACAAGTAAACATACGAATCTCGTATGTACCTGCTGGTACTGGTGGCAAAGTAATCCTAACGTCGAATGCACCCTTGATAGTAACCTCGTCACCTTCGTATGACCAGAACCACAAATAGCGGTTACGAACATGAAGATGAGTATTGTCCGTATAATTGAAACGTCGAACGTATCCTGCCTTGAAACCGATACAAGTATTTTTGTTACCTGTAGCATCTGTTCCATGGTAAGCATCACCATAATACTTATCACTATGCAAAGTCTTGTGACCACGAGCAAAATCACCATCAGTCAACTTTGTCATAAAGTCAGGAGAGAGAGTTGAGCAGTCAAAACGCATACGCTCATCAAGCACAACGGTCTGTGTTTTCACTCCATAATCAACAATATCATCTATATAATAGTAGATACCATTTGTTGCCATAGCGTTAGCAGGAAGCGTTTTTGAAACGTAAGAACCACGAACGAACACACCTCTTGCATCTGCCTTACTCTGACGTCCACGACGGTTGATGTAAAGACCAGGGTTGCTATAGATACTTGGATAAGAGAACTTCATCAATGAATTAGGCATCAAAGTAGGATACCAGTCACTGAGGTCCATGTGTTTTCTATCAAAGTTATTATATATCCTGTGATTGTCATAAACAGTCAAAGTATAATACAATCCATAGCGGTCAAGAATATGATAAGAGATAAAACGATTGAGAGCATTGCGTCTGTCTGTATAATCATCAACATCAGCGTCCTCTGGATATACAGCATCATAAATTTCATGAGCTTTATATTCAAGAGATGATGGGTCATCCTTACCCTTAACCTTAGTAATACCCTTTTCCTTCAACACTTCATCCTTAACCATAAAAGCCGTATAGTTGAAGTAACGCTTCTCTGGATAAGCCACATTATCATACTCAGCAGCAGTAAAGATACAAAGCTTATCGTTGGTCCAAGTACAAGAGTCTATACGGTCACGCTCTGTAGCAAATCCATAGCTCTCATCAAGATACTTCGAAATAGAATCTGTAATATGAGTCAAAGCTAAAGCTTCGTAGTACATAGAGATTGTAGTATCCTTCTCAAGTAGCATAGGAAGCAAGTCATTTGAAGTACAAACAACCCTATCCACGGTATGAACGACACCATTACATACAGAATCATCATAATGAATGAGTGTAGCATCCTTATTAATAAGAAGACGCAACTGAGGTTCACCATACTGATCGTAAGTTGTTAGCGAGTCAATACGCATGGTATGCTCAAGCATGTTTGCCTTTGGATAGACATCATTACTATAGTCCGTAGTAAAGAATGCCATCTCAATGATAGAATTAAGCGCTATAGTATCACACTCCTCCTTTGAGAGTTCATCAACAGACTTGTATCCTTTTGAATTAAGGAACAGCTTAACCGCATCATTTGTTGGTGCAAAAACTGTGTAGCTTCCGTATGTAGCTAAGAGGTCATGGAAACGCAAGTCGTTGCGCTCACCAGTTGCCCTCTTCAAAATTTCCAAATATTCAGAGTACTGAGAACGATTCTTAAGATAATCAATAGCATACTCCTTTTTACTTGTATAGTAGTTGTCGATACCTGGATCGTCACTACATGAAACCATTCCTAACTGCACAGTAGCCAAGAGAGCAACTGCAGTCATGCAGAATTTATTTAATAACTTTCTCATACGCATTAGTTGTTTTCAAGAGTTTCTTCATCCAAGTAAGCACTATTCTGCTTCAACATAGGATTAATCTGAATTTGTTTCTTCAATACAGGCATATACAAGAAGTCCATCTTCTTCATCTTGATTGCCACAGAAGCACCACCATCGGCATACTTAGCAGTCATGTTAGAAATAAACTTGTTTGTATTGCCTTCACGACGTGCCTGACGAACAAGGTCATAGTAACGCTTTCCCTCAAAGAGGAACTCACGACGACGCTCCTTCATAAGACAGTCCTCATAATCATCAAGTGTTTTCAACACCTTTTCATTTGGCAAAGCAGTAGCCCTTGAATTATATGCAAAAGGATTAGAACGCAAATAATTAGCACAGATGAGCTTAAGAGCATGAGCCTTCAATTCATCAACACTCTTTGAAGCAAGGCTCTTGTCATCAGCCAAAGCCCTGATAGAGTCATTCTCCTTAGATTTAAGCTCGTCGGATGCCTCCTGATTAAGCAATTTAGCATATTCAATCTCAGCCTCTGCCTGGAAAAGCAATGCCTCAGAAAGACGGTAGAACACGAAGTTGTGATATGACGTAGAAGAAACCTTATGCTTAGGTATAACACCATCAACAGTATAGTTAATTACAGACTTACCATCATACTTCGTTGAAACACTCATATTCGAGTACTTGTTTATTTTGAAAGAAGCACCGTCCTCCCAAGAAAAAGAAGATATTGAACGAATATCTGTGGCTGTAGGGAACAACGCCAAACCGAATTCTGTTCCAGTAGGCAGAGTACTCATTATATTAGCATCTGCCAACATAAATGTTTTTTCTTGATTCTGTTCATTAGTACCTCCGTACAATTGTGAAATAGCATTGTTTATATGAGCCGTTCCTTGATAATAAGCTGCATATTCAAAGATTGACTCAAAGGAATAGAAACTCATTCCACTAAGCGCATCACAAAAACCCCAATTGAAGGCAAAAGGAACAACAGAAGAACCTGACGCAACCTCAGCCATAAGCGGATATCCATAAAGAGAATATACGTTCTTATCTATGTAGCGAGTAAGGTTTATACCTTCAATACCATTGTCAGTATAGAGTTTCTTCTTTACATCAATAACTTTCTGAGCATACTGATAACACTTGTCGTAGTCATCCTTTTGCTGTCCGACAGAGCGAGTGGCATCAGAAGCCCTCCAAAGATACATCTCAGAAAGAAGCATCTGAATGGCAGGACGTGTGATACGACCAATAGATTTCTCATATTCATGATACCTTACCGGAGCATCACCCACACAACCTTCCAAATCCTCAATAAGAACGTCAAGAACCTCATTGAAAGGAGTCTGATTTGTATACATCTTCGTTACATCATCATCAACTGTTGGCTCAAATGTCAACGGAACATCCTTGAATGTCTTGATAAGATAGAAATATGTCATATCACGAAGAGCCTTACACTCTGCAAGGTTAATACGTAAGTCGGACTCAGTATAATTTGGGTCATTCGCAGCTACCTCTGGTGCATACTTAATAACCGTATTACATCTGTTAATCAACTCATATAAAGGTGCCCAGTCACAATATTCGTTTGTAGTCTTGATACTTCCCTTCATAAGGTACTTCAAGGCATCAGAAGCGTCAGGACCAACTATAGTATTATCCGAACGACCTTCACCCCATACAAGAATATTGTGAATGTATTTGTTATCCTTTCTATCTTTCTGTACATGGAAAGTTGAATAACATGATGCAACCACACTTTCAACATCGGACTTCTCCGTCCAGAAGTTTTCAAGCACCACCTCATTCAATGGAAGCAAATCAAGTGAGCATGAGCTTACCCCCATTCCCAAAGCTGCAACAATGGTTGCTAACTTAATAGATTTCTTTATTTTCTTCATAATGTTAAAAGCGATAAATTAGAATGCAATAGTTGCATTAAGAGTAAATGAACGTGCTCTTGGAGTACGTGAGTTATCTGTTGCAGGAGAATAACCTGCCTGCACAATCTCTGGGTCTGCACCAGAATACTTAGTGATACAGAAGAGGTTGTTCAACGTTGCAGAGAGACGGAGCTGGTCAAGTCCCCACTGCTTAACAAGAGCAGACTTAAAGTTATAAGCAAACTGCAAATAATTGAGACGGAGGAAAGAAGCATCCTCAACAAAACGGTCAGATCCAAGATAGTTATGTGTCGTTGCAGATGTCTGATTATTTGTAATCACATTAGAAGTAGATGCTGCACGTGGAAGAAGTGCCACATCACCCTCATTATGCCAACGCCAGTTGATAGCCTGTGACTGGTTAGAGTTGTTTGACATATTCTCAAGACCCATGCGAGCTGCATTAATAACCTTGTTACCATAACGATAGTTGAACTGAGCGTTCATTGACCACTGACCATAGTTAATCTTGACACCGAAACCACCAGTCATCTTAGGCAATGAAGAACCGAGATAAACAATATCAAGAGCATTAATCTGACCATCGTGATTGATATCCTCATAGATAGCATCACCGCCCACGAAATGATAGTTTATATTTTCGTAGTCATATACCATATACTTAGGTGCGCCCTTTGAGTCATATACGATTTCGCCTTCAGCATTACGAACAACAGGTGCAGCATTCACATCATTGAGCTGAGCAGCTTTTTCAGCATCAGTAAGTTTCTTATTACCATTGATAGCCTCCTGTGCATCATAGTAGTCAGAATAGCGATACACACCCTTGTAACGATAACCATAGATTGCTCCAAGTGGATTATGGAGACGAACCATTGAAAGATATGCTCCATTGTCAGGAGTATTACCATCACCGTTCATTGTCTCAAGGATGGTTGATTCCATGTCAACAATCTCATTACGGTTGTTTGCGAATGTTACGTTGAAGTCCATAGTGAACTTGCTTCCAATCTTAACAAGCTTGTTGGTATTGATGTTGAACTCCCAACCATTGTTACGCATAACACCTGTATTCTTGTAAGAAAGAGCACTATAACCAGAGTTTGAAGGAATAGCAGAGTTCTTGTTCAAGAGGTCACGTGTTGTCTTGGTATAGATAGAGACATCACCCGTAATCTTGCCCAAGAAGCCAAAGTCAAAACCGAGGTTCCACGTATCCTGTTCCTCCCAACGAAGGTCAGCAAGACGGATATTAGATGGAGTTACGGCAGAAACATCCATATACGAGCCATAAGAAGCATACTTAGAATAGAAGAGACCTTCCTCGTTAGGCTGACGACCTACACGACCCCATCCTGGACGGATAGCGAGCATGTCAATCCACTTGAATCGCTCCATCCAAGGCTCATCAATAATGTTCCAACGAGCAGAGACACCAGGGAACAATCCCCATCGACGACTTGGACCAAACTTAGTAGAACCATCGGCACGAAGGGTTGCGTCAAAGATGTACTTACCCTTGAAGGCATAGTGAGCCTGGAAAAGGAAGAACTGAGACTTCCAGATACCAGCACTTGAGCCGAAGCCACTATTAACACCACCAGCGAGAGGAGATGTAAGGTCATCTGACGTAGGAATCCACTTTTCTGTCAAATCCTGTGATGAGGAGTTACCAGAGTTGTACTGATAACGCGCCATTAATAACACAGAGTGATCCTCATTGTTGAAATGAGGTGTGAATGTCAAAGTGTGACGTGTTGAAAGAGAGTGGCTCTTATAGGCATTCATGTTTGCCTTGTTAAACTCATCTGACGTGAAAGTAGAAGACAAAATAGAACCTGGAATGTATGAATCCTCATTCTTAGTAAAGATATCAAATACAATCTGTCCTTCATATCTGAGCTTGTGAGCTGTTGGCTCTTCAGACGTACCAAGAAGTTCATAACTGAGGATGAACTCAGGAGAGAGCTTAACTGTTGACTCTGTGTTCTTTGCAAGATAAGCAACAGCCACAGGGTTAGCCATATTATACTGATCCTCAAGAATCTTACCCTGAGCAGAGTATGTACCCTCTTCAGCAGTAATATTAGGATTCATTGTGTAGAAACGACCTGTATCATTTCCATTGGCATCCTCCTCATAGATAGAGAGGTTAGGCATCTTCTCAAGTGCAATGGCAAGAAGGTCTTTACCACCATTTGGTCCTGGACGGTAGTTCTTCTTGTTACGTGTGTAAGCCAAGTCGAAGTTTGCCTGTACCTTGATACGGTCAGAAACGAAGTAGTCAAGAGCTACACGGTTTGTGATACGGTCAAGTTTCTGCTTGATAACAGTACCTGTCTGTGAGTCATAACCAAAAGATACACGGAATGTAGCCTTTTCACCACCACCCTGAAGAGAAACATAGTGCTGATGATACTGACCGAACTGCTGAATAGCCTTACGCCAGTCAGTATTGTCATTGAACATATTGTACTCAGAGAAGTTCTTGTTGTAACCAATCTCTGGAACATAGAGAGAAGAGTTAGAGTCACCGTAACCATCTGTCTGAGTAGGGTTGAAGTATGCCTCCTTGAGGTACATAGTATAGTCATCACCATTGAGAAGTTTGTAGCCCTCTGGTTGCCAGTTACCAGTGAAACGATAAGAGTATGTAACCTTAGTCTTACCACGAGCACCACGCTTTGTCTTGATTTCGATTACACCATTTGCACCCTGTGAACCCCAGATAGCTGTAGCAGCAGCATCCTTGAGGACTGTGATTTCCTGAATATCCTCTGGGTTTACACAAAGAAGCTCAGCGAAGCGCTCCTCGTTTGCATTTGTAAAGTCAAAGTCTTTAGTTGCATCATTAGAGAACACATTACCATTGACAACAACAAGTGGCTCAGCATTACCATTGATAGTAGATACACCACGGAGACGCATAGTAGTACCAGCACCGAGGTTACCAGAGTTGGCAACGATATCAAGACCTGAGATACGTCCCTGAAGGGCTTCGTCAACGGATGTCATACCGATACCTTCAAACTCCTTCATATCGATAGTCTGGGTTGCACCTGAAATCTCTCGGACAGGAATCTGAAGACCAGAAGTCTGTGACTTACGTACTGCCTTGACAGTAACCTCCTTAAGCGTAGTGTTACTTGCAAGGACGACGCGTCCCATTGTACGTTTGTTAATATGAAGATCCTTAGTTACGCAACCGATGTAAGATACACGGATGATGTTCTTAGGACTGACAATCTTCAATGAGAAGTTACCATTATAGTCGGTAACACAGTGACTAACGATACGATTAGACTTATCAACCTCGAGAACATTAGCCATCGGAAGTGGCTCAAGGTCATCCCAGATTTGTCCTGTAACGATGTCACCTGCCTTTACCTGTGCACTTGCTGTGAAGACGACACAAGTAAAAAGAAGTATTATTGATAATATTTTCTTCATGAGAATGATTTATTTACGAGTTCTTACCTCGGATGAAAGTGGTTTATACTTATATTCAAACTGAGTTGGAACGATATCACCATTTTGATTCTTATGCTTACCATCTGCATAAATCAAAGGATGGTCAATAGCATGCAGAACAACAGATGAAGATGTGTTCAAATAGAACTCTGTTGGGTCTGAAGTAGATTTCATCAAACCAGTACTGTTCTTTGATGATATAGCATTACTAATCCAATACTCAGAAGCGACAAGATTGTGAAGTCCGTCATGCATATCCACATGAGCTTTCTCACCAATGTTGTCAGTCAATGTCATACCACTCTCTGATACGTCAATCTTAACCTTGAATGGCTTACCAGATGTATATTGGGTTGTATAAACCTCGACACTTGTTGGGTTACCCTGCACATCCTTACTTGGGAAACTCTTGACAAGATACCATGCATTCCTACCACTATTAACCTTTGGTACAGCAAGATAAGCAGAGTCAACGCCCTCAGAGACATGCTTAATTTCGAACTTTGTTGAATCATCCTCCACATAAGTTGCAAAGATAAGCTCTGTCTTCTGAGACTCTGAAGTTACAGATCCAGCGCCTTTTTCAACTTTGTCAACAAACGATGCATTATCCACAATATGATACTTGATAAAGTCAAGAACGACTTCACGCATCTTTTGAGGAATCTGTTGATTTACGAAGTCCTCATCCTCAGACTCTTCCTGTTCCCTATCAGCTTCTCTAATCTGCTCAACAGTAGGAAGATGATATTTATTATAAGCTTCCTGCATAGCAGCGTTTGTTGGCACAAACATCGTGTAATGATAGTTATTGAAGAGGTATGTCACCTTCGTCTTCTTTGAACCAGTAATCTTACCTTCTACCTCATAACCTATATCACCCTGAGTCTTGATGTCAACAAGGTTACCAAGCGAATCATAAGGCGTAGCGGCTGTCAACATATAATTAGTGACATTGATATTTGGGTGCATTACACCACACTCGGAAAGAAGGTCGAAGAACTCAGAGAACTCTGGCTTCTGACTGATTGTAGTTGCAACGTTATCTGGAGTACCCATGATAGGACCGTCAAGAATCACTGCATGACCATTTGCCTTGTCGTAAATCTTAGAGATAGTAAGAGGAGCATTGTACTTCTCCTGCAAACCACCATACACCTTGCCACCTACAGCAAGGTCATCAATACGGACAAATGAGTTAGCCTTTGTACGATAGTATTTCTTACCATTGACATAGCCTGTAGTGACAATAATATTGTCGAGCAACTTCTCAAGACGATTACGAAGAGGTGTTTCGTCAATAGCAGAGAAGCTACCACCACTTGTTGCCATATAACGAATGTCCTGTTCCTTTATTTCCTTTGGACTACCTACCGCATTCCACTTATGAGTAGCTTCGTCAAACTCGCAGTCATAAACATCCGCAGCAATACGCTTATACTTTGGAACAGATGAGCCAAGGAGCTTGAACTTCCACATCTTAGACTTAGACTGGCCGTAAGAAACAGGGTCAATATAAGTGAGCATACCATCGTTTGTTGGTACAAGGAAGATGTACTCAGCTGACATTGAATTGAGGTATGCAGAGTAGTCCATACATGAAATTGCGGTTTCAATGATACTAAGGCTTGTTGTATCAACTACGACTGGGAAAAGAACTGAAGAATAAGCCTTAGGCGCAAACACCTTGTTGGTCTTATACACAACACCGTTACATCCAAGAGTAACAGACTTGACATCTGCCTCTGTAATACCCATAGCGTCATTGGCATCATCAAGTACATCTGCGAAACGTGATGGGACAGATGCTACCATAGACTCCAACTGGTTTACGTTGATAAGACGCTGGAGCACGGATGCAGGTGTATTCTCAACTGTCTTATAGAACTCCTGGATATCCTTACCAGAACCATTGTTCCACCAGTCATTGAAAGCTTCGTCAGTTGGGACAATCATGACTGCCATATCGTAGTACATGTCTTCCTCTCCGTTCTTTTTACATGCATAAGCATTCCATCCTGGATCGAACTTAAGAGATGCCTCGAATGCACGTCCATTGTCGTCCTGTTCGAGTGCAGCAATCTTTCCTGTTTCATCAGACGAACGCTCAGAGAAGTAGCGCTTGTTGAACACCTTGTCGTAAGTTGTGTTCTTCAACTGATTGTATGTGTCAGTAAGAGACCTTGAATAATATGGTACAGCGAAACGCTCTACGATACTACTCCAAATCTTTGTATCTTGATCCTTACGGATAATCTCTGCCATATTGTCGAGTGGGAGAATAACCCTATCAACCTTATGGATGAATCCGTTCTTACAGAAAATGTTCTTTTCCTCAACCTTTGCATTGTTGATGTACACATCCTCCACGTCACGTGTACCTGCTGGCTGATTATAGAGGAAGTCTATATCAGAACTTGCAAGGCGGTTGCCCGAAATATACTTGTAATTGAAGTGAACAAGCGGTGCTGACATAGATGCATCCTGGAACAGAACAAGTGAATCACGACCCTCACGTACATCGTTGAAACGATAGTTGTCAGGAAGGACACTATTTGCATAGGCAGTGTCGTGAAGATTGACAACAAGTACAGAGTCGTACTTAGTCAAGGAAGAAGCACGACGACAAACAACACCCTTGATAGGACCTTCTGCCGTAGAAAGCATACTCGTAGAGTAAGGATTATCTATCATGGCAGAATAAAGCAAAATCTTCTTCTGAGCGAGTGTGAGGTCTTCATACTTGCGCACATTCCATGTGTTGTTTGAGAAGAAGTCCTTGAACGCATTGTCGTCGGCGACGAACATAGTTTTACTTCCGGTCTTAGAAAGCACTTCCGCCTCTCCAAGATCGTTAATCAACTGCAAGCAAACGTTGTAGTTCCCCTGTTCCTGCAAGTAACCGTAGATACTATTGAGACCGTCTGGCTGCTCAGTATCTAAGTCATACTTATCCGTACAAGAGTAAGCACCAAAAGCTGCAGCACACAACACACCTCCTACCAGAAGGTGTCTGCGTAATTTTTTAGTCTGATTCTTACACAGCATATTAATTAGATAGATAGTTAATTCAAAAATGTATTAGTATCAAAAAGAGCTACGAAGAAGCGTTCATCGGGAACATTTGCGCAAATTACCGATTCGCACTTTTCATAACGAATGCAAAGGAAATAAAAAAAGGTAAAAAATGCAAAAAAAAGTAAAAAGATTTATTGTTTTGCAAGAATTTTAACATTTATGACCTCGACATTGCACCTTCTGCAAGAAAAAATAGTGTCTAATTCACATTCATACACAGAGAACATGCCAATTGAGGATTGATGACTAAGCGAAGCAATCTCACTACGGCATGGAAGTAATTTGCCGTTCAGAACCATGCACGCCGAAACACATTGCCGATATTACAGAAAATATCGTCCAAACAATTCTCCAGAATAGGACAAAAATAAACAAGACAGTTTCACGAAAAGGAGCCCTCAAGTGATTCTTCACATTTATTCACACGAGGCAATTTATTTTTTATCGTGATAAAAAAATTTTTTCATCGCGATAAAAAATAAATTGCCTCGTAAAGGCACGTCACCCAAAATGGTGAGAAGAAGGAAATAGAAAAACACGAGAAGATAGGACAAAACAAAACTAAAGGAAAAAGTTTCTCTCCTCTACCCTATCACTCAAAGTATTCCTATCTCGTAACAACAACCTTCTTTCCGTTCAGGATATACATTCCTTTTCTTGGAACATCGACCTTACGTCCCATCAAATCATATATGCCACGACTTGAGCGTGAAGTATTCTCAACATCAGAAAAGACTTCATCAATAGAAACGGCTTCAGGAGAGAAGTCATTTACTCGGTTGAGCATAGTGTATAATCCCTTGACGTCAGCCGCCTCTAACTCACGGCTATAAACCATGAGGTCATCGAAGTATGCATCGGCACTTCCCCAGAATGAGCCCATGCCAAGGTATAGATATGTAGCGGACTTGACAAAATCAACTACGAGACTTCGGTCAAACTCCGTAGCAGTAGCACTTCCTGCCCAAGAATTAGACAAGGCGGAGATTGCGTTTCCATCCACATATATCTTGTAGCCACTATCCAACGAGTATGTGAGCGTAAGGAGGTGCCACTTGTCCGTACCCAACTGAGTCATGGTCTTCTTATCAGGGTGATTCACATCGAACCAATTACCAGCATTGTCGTTGAAACCAAGATAACAGTTTCCTGTCATGTAGAGCCGAGGAAGTTCTTCGCCTGCCTTTGTACCACTAAAGAAAGAGAAGAGTGCATCGAAAAGATTGGCGTCCGTCCTCTTCACCCAGCAACTGACAGTAAAGCCTGCGAGATCGTTGCATCCATAAAGCGGATTAGGAAAGCGTGTATAGCTATTACTTCCGTTTGCACCGAAATATTGATGGAGCACCTTGCCAAAACGTGAGTAGTCACCAGCCAAAGACGGTACGGTAGTAGAAGTACTCATGCGTCCGTATTGAGCCTGTTGATTCATGTCATACTTGTTTTCCGTAGGCTTTTCATCAAAATTATAATATGCTACAAGTCCGTCAGTTGTATTACCGCTTATTGTTCCAGCAGCAGCCGCACGAGTTGAATATTGTCTTTCCCAGAAATAATTACCATTTTCAAGACGTGCCGTCATTGTCAAATCTACAGCCTCTGTCTGTGGGTTGTATTTACCCGTACTGGAGAGTACATCCGGATTGGAAGACGTCCATGTAAGAGTGGTATTCTCAACAGGGTCAAACATAATATCAATATTGTTTCTGACCGACATGACGTACGATGCCTTAAAGCAAGTGGAGCTATAAGTCTGGTAATTCAAAGCGATGGCACTTGCCGGGGAAAGTTTATATCCCCACACAGGTACTCCACATGACGCACTACCGCTGGTGTTGCATACAGCCGTGAAACAGATTGTCCTGGCAGTATTGTTTTCAAGCGTCTGCTCGACAAGCACACCATTGTATGTCACAGAACCTATCTTGAGTTCGATATACGATGTGCCTTCCGTAAGTTTCCAAGTACCAGTATAAGCTCCAGCTATCTTTCCATCAGCCTTAAGAGTGATGATTTTTGGCTCAGCCTCGGCAAAAACAGAATGGTCAAGCTTATAAGGATGAATAATGAAATGATAGTCACCAACAATATCCTCAAGAGCGAAAGGACAGCCAGAAGCGATATCTGCATCAGTTACAGTCTCACCATCAAACTGGAATGGTGCGCACACGAGCCACCCTGCCTTATTCTGGTATAGTTGATATGAACGAACAAGGTGACCTGCCGTACCATTATTAAACTTAGTATGACAAACAAGGATTGTACGTCCTTTGTCGTCGGTACAAACGGAGTTATGTCCCTGTGCACACTCTCCTACCGTCATATTTCCCCAATGGTTCATAGCTCCAATAAGCTTCATGCCACGATTTGTGGCAGCATTCTTGCCATAATTAAGGACATACTTATCCGTATAAATGGCTGACACTCCACTTGCATCCTTGTATGGTCCGTCTGGATTAGACGAACGGAACACTCGCATCTCATAGCCTCCATCAGGTGCAAAAAAGCCATAACTTAGGAATAGGTAGTAGTAGTCTCCTATATGCTGAATATAAGGCCCCTCACCACTTACATAATAACCTCCAGCAATCTTCTTGCCATAATACTCATCACTCGTACAGTTTGCACTACCAGCGTTGGTATTAGGATATGTGTAAGTGTAATCACGAAGACCAGTTTCTTTATCAAGTTTGAGCATAAAAATTCCGCCTGACCACGAGCCATAGACAAGCCACATCTCACCCGATTCGTCAAAGAAGACACATGGATCAATACAGTTAGGCCAATATGTACCATTATTATTACCTTTATTATACTTGGAAGGCAGAGAACTTTGCGTACCCATGACAATCTCAAGGTCACTATTCTTGTAGTTAGGAGGCGTAATTTTGTTGGTATTATCCTTTGACGTATTTGTGCCAATGAATCCACCCATGACGACAGGTCCTTGATATGTGTAAGGGCCACGGATATTATCGCTCGTCATAAGAACGATGACAGATGACCAGAAGTCTCCGTTAAGACTGACGTAATAACACCACTTGTTCATTATCGGATTCCACACGACATCAGGTGCCCATTGGTCACCGCGAACCCAATCAGCCTCAGACGCGTTTGTATTGCTTGCGTATGTAGCACACCAAGCAGCAGCATCGAATGATGGGAAGTCCACCTCTTCAACGACTCCATTAAGCTTACGCTTAACCTTACGTGCAGGACTTGACTTAAATGCCTTGTCATACGACTTATTGTAATAATTAGTGATTGCAGTCCAGTTTCTCAAATCGGAACTTACAGCTCCGATATAATGAGAACCATAGATATAGTATTTACCATCCTGAGAATTGAAATAGACCGAAGGATCATGCACACTGATGGTATTGAACGTCTTCGGCTTGTACAAATTTGCCAAATCTGAAGTCAAGATTTGTGTCTGAGCATTGATGACATTACCCCAATAAAAAAATGCCATCATTAAAGATAGTAGTAATCTGTTCATATTATTGATATTAGTTGATTTTTGTTCGTAATATTTAGGAAAAGAGAAGTAAGAAGTGCCCCGTTATGAATTACATTTGTAAAACTTCTCTGCAAACTTACGAAGAAAAATCCTTATACAGAAGAGGATAAACAAAAAAAAGACTGTACATCGTTAAATGTACAGTCTTTGATATATAAGTAAAAGTAATTTTTACCTTACTCTGCTGGAGTCTCTGCAGGTGTTTCTGCAGGAGCCTCTGTTGCCTCAGCAACCTCAGCCTTTGGAGCTGCCTTCTTAGAACGACGTGTGCGAGTAGTCTTCTTAACTTCCTGCTTAGCCATGTTCTCATCAAAGTCAACAAGCTCGATGAAAGCCATATCAGCATCGTCATTAGCACGCTTACCGATCTTGATGATACGTGTGTAACCGCCTGGACGATTACCTACCTTAGCAGCAACCTCACCAAAAAGATTCTTGATAGCCTCTTTGTTCTGGAGATAGCTAAATACTACACGGCGATTGTTAGTAGAATCCTCCTTAGCCTTAGTGATAAGTGGCTCAACATAAAGACGGAGAGCCTTAGCCTTTGGGAGCGTAGTAGTAATTCTCTTGTGCTCGATAAGAGAGATAGCCATGTTAGCGAGCATAGCAGCACGATGAGAATTCTTACGACCGAGGTGGTTGAATTTCTTATTGTGTCTCATTTTTTAATCTTTGTCTAATTTATACTTAGAAATATCAGTTCCGAACGAAAGGTTCAAGCTGTCAAGCAAGTCGTCAAGCTCTGTGAGTGACTTCTTACCAAAGTTACGGAACTTAAGCAAGTCTGTTTTGTTGAATTGTACAAGGTCGCCGAGAGTCTCAACATCCGCAGCCTTCAAACAGTTGAGGGCACGTACTGAGAGATCCATATCAACGAGCTTAGTCTTAAGCAACTGACGCATACGCAATACTTCCTCGTCGAACTCCTCGTTTCCATCCATTTCTGCATTCTCGAGAGTAATCTTCTCGTCAGAGAACAACATGAAGTGATAGATAAGAATCTTTGCAGCTTCCTTGAGTGCGTCCTTTGGATGAATAGAACCATCAGTAGTAACTTCCATGATAAGCTTATCATAGTCAGTCTTCTGACCTACACGATAGTTTTCTGTTGCGAACTTGACGTTGCGAATTGGAGTATAGATAGAGTCGATAGCGAGATCGTTGACTTCCTTGCAGAATTCACGATTCTCGTCAGCAGGAACATAACCACGTCCCTTATTGATGCTCAACTCAATCTCCAATGTTGCATGAGGATCTAAATGACAAATTACCAAATCAGGATTTAACACTCCAAACCCACTGAGATATTTGCTAATATCTCCAGCCTTGAACTCTGTTGAATTTTCAATGGAGATTGATACACGCTCAGTGTCTCCTCCTTCTGGTAACTGCTTGAATCGAACTTGCTTCAGATTCAAGATAATGCCAGTTACATCTTCCTTCACACCAGGAATTGAGGCAAACTCATGCTCAACACCCTGAATTCTGATAGTGTTGATAGCATAACCCTCAAGTGATGAGAGAAGAATGCGTCGGAGGGCATTACCTACAGTAATACCGAACCCAGGCTCGAGAGGACGGAACTCAAACTTTCCGTACTTGTCGTCAGCCTCCAGCATTATAACTTTTTCTGGTTTTTGAAATGCTAATACCGCCATTGATTTATTTATTATTTAGAGTACAACTCGACAATCATCTGCTCCTTGATATTCTCTGGGATGTCTGCACGCTCAGGCATGTGAAGGAACTTACCACCCTTCAAATTCTCATCCCACTCAATCCAAGGATACTTGCTGTGGTTGAAACCAGCAAGCGCAGCCTCAATAACCTCAAGGCTCTTTGCCTTCTCACGAACAGCAACTATCTGACCTGGCTTAACTGAGTATGATGGAATGTTGAGAACCTGACCATCAACTGTAATGTGCTTGTGACTTACAAGCTGACGAGCTGCAGCACGAGTTGGAGCAATACCAAGACGATATACTACATTGTCAAGACGAGACTCGAGAAGCTGAAGAAGAACCTCACCTGTTACACCAGACTTAGTAGCAGCCTTTTCGAAAAGGTTACGGAACTGACGCTCGAGAACACCATAAGTATATTTTGCTTTCTGCTTCTCAGCAAGCATGAGGCCATACTCAGAAGACTTCTTACGACGGTTGTTACCGTGCTGACCTGCTGGATAATTTCTCTTAGAAAGAACCTTATCTGGACCGAAGATAGCCTCACCAAAACGACGTGAGATTCTTGATTTAGGTCCTGTATATCTAGCCATATTTTTTCTGAATGTTAAAGTGCCCTATCCCACCGCCCGCAGCAGCCGTCGCAGAAAGGAAAGATGCGACATATATAGGCCGTGGGATAGCGCAAGATATAAAATTAAACTCTTCTTCTCTTTGGAGGGCGACAACCATTGTGTGGAAGTGGAGTAACATCGATGATTTCAGAAACCTCGATACCTGCACCATGGCAACCACGTACAGCAGCCTCACGACCATTACCTGGACCCTTTACATAGGCAACAACCTTTCTCAAACCGAGATCGAATGCAACCTTTGCACAATCCTGTGCTGCCATCTGAGCTGCGTAAGGAGTGTTCTTCTTTGAACCACGGAAGCCCATCTTACCTGCTGATGACCAAGAGATGACCTGACCTTCACTGTTTGCAAGGCTAACAATGATATTGTTAAATGATGAGTGAACATGAAGCTGTCCCTGAGCATCAACCTTGACATTTCTCTTCTTTGCAGAAGCTGATTTCTTTGCCATATCTTATAATTATTTAGTAGCTTTTTTCTTATTTGCAACTGTTTTCTTCTTACCCTTACGAGTACGAGCGTTGTTCTTTGTACTCTGACCGCGTACAGGAAGACCAAGACGGTGACGGATACCACGATAGCAACCAATGTCCATCAAACGCTTGATGTTAAGCTGGATTTCTGAACGAAGGTCACCTTCTACCTTGTACTCAGCAGCGATAATCTCACGGATCTTACCTGCCTGCTCATCGTTCCAGTCCTTAACTTTCAAATCCTTGTCTACGCCAGCCTTTTCCAAAATCTTAGCTGAGCTGCTGCGACCAATACCAAAAATGTATGTGAGCGCAATTTCACCTCTCTTATTCTGAGGGAGGTCTACACCAACAATTCTTATTGCCATATCTTTATATTATTTCTTATTCATACAAAAGAATCATCCCTGACGCATCTTGTACTTAGGATTCTTCTTATTAATAACAAACAGACGACCTTTACGTCTTACGATTACGCAATCTGGTGTACGTTTCTTCAAAGAAGCTCTTGTTTTCATATAATGAATTATTATTTATATCTGAATACTATTCGTCCCTTGGACAAGTCATAAGGTGACATCTCAACTCGTATCTTATCTCCTGGAAGAATCTTAATATAATGCATTCTCATCTTTCCAGAGATGTGAGCGATGATCTCATGACCATTCTCCAATTCTACTCGGAACATCGCATTAGACAATGCCTCTACGATTGTTCCATCTTGTTCTATTGCGGACTGCTTAGCCATATTATAAAGATTTTTCTCTTAATACTTTTTCTATTTCCTCGAAAGACGATAAGATATCGGCTTTACCCTTTCTGACACATATTGAATGTTCAAAGTGTGCCGCAGGCTTTCTGTCTCTTGTAACAATTCCCCAACGATCTTCCTGCATGTAAATCTCTTTAGCACCCATTGTTATCATTGGTTCAATCGCTATACACAGACCATTCTTAAGAAGAATTCCATTACCTCTTCTACCATAGTTAGGAACCTGTGGATCCTCATGCATTTCCTTACCGATTCCATGTCCGACAAACTCTCTGACAACTCCGTATCCGTTTTTCTCACAATGAGACTGGATAGTATTGGAGATATCTCCAAGTCTTCGACCTACAACTGCCTGCTCTATTCCCAAGTAAAGAGATTGCTTAGTAACATCAAGCAAATTCTGAACCTCCTGAGAAATTTCACCAACAGCAAAAGTATAACAAGAATCGCCACAATAACCATCAAGTTTAGTTCCACAATCAATAGAGACTATATCACCTTCCTTGAGAGGATTATCATTCGGAATACCATGAACAACCTGTTCGTTAACCGATGTACAGATGCTTGCAGGAAATGGACCACCATACGGATTTGGGAAACCCTTGAAAGTTGGAATAGCCCCGTTATCACGAATGAACGACTCAGCTATTTTGTCCAACTGTCTTGTGGTAACTCCTGGCTGGATGGCTTTCGCCAACTCAGCCAGAGTTTTTCCTACAAGAAGATTTGCTTTCCTAAGAAGCTCGACTTCTTCGTCAGTCTTAAGATACACCATCTTATTAATATGCTTCGTTAAGCGTGTTCACCACGGATTCTGCCGTTATCAAGAAGACCATCATAGTGACGCATGAGGAGGTGACTCTCAATCTGCTGAAGAGTATCGAGTACAACACCTACGAGAATCAACAATGAAGTTCCACCGAAGAACTGAGCAAATTCTCTTTGAACACCGAACATATCTGCAAAAGCAGGCATAACGGCAATAAGAGCAAGGAAGAGAGAACCAGGGAAAGTAATCTTAGACATAATGCTGTCAATATAGTCAGCAGTGTCCTTACCTGGCTTCACGCCTGGGATAAAACCGTTATTACGCTTCATATCTTCAGCCATCTGAACTGGATTGATAGTGATTGCCGTATAAAGGAATGTAAAGAGTACAATCAATGTTGCGAAAATCACATTATAAACCCAACCAGTAGTATCAACAAGCTGAGACATAAAAGGTCCAATCTTACCACCGTTAAAATAGCTTGAAACAGTAGCAGGTATGAACATGATAGCCTGAGCGAAGATAATTGGCATTACATTTGCGGCATATGGCTTAAGCGGAATGTACTGACGTGCACCAGAAACCTGAACCTTGTTAGAGCCAGCAATACGCTTTGCATACTGTACTGGAACCTGACGGACACCAGTTACGAGGCATATTGCTGCTGCAATAACAGCTACATAAATGACAATCTCAAGCAAGAATACTACGAGACCAGCATTCTGAGGATCCCAACGAGAAGCGAGTTCCTGACCGAAAGCGTTAGGGAAACGAGCAATGATACCAATCATGATAATGAGAGATACACCATTTCCGATACCCTTATCAGTAATTCTTTCACCTAACCACAAAATGAACATGCTACCAGCTGCAAGAATGATAGTAGAGATAACAAGGAAAGCTGCCCAGCCACCTGGAAGTGAGCTGTAAATTGCAGTTCCCTGAGTCTGCATTTTGAGATTAAGAAGATATGATGGAGCCTGGAATAAGAGAATAAGTACAGTCAAGTAGCGAGTGTACTGATTCATCTTTCTTCTTCCGCTCTCACCTTCACGCTGCATCTTCTGGAAATAAGGAACTGCTATACCAAGCAACTGCATCACGATGGAAGCAGAGATGTATGGCATGATTCCAAGTGCAAAGATAGAAGCCTTAGAAAAAGCACCACCTGAGAACATGTCAAGTAAAGACATCAAACCGCCTTCAGTCTGCTGGTGAAGCCCCTGGAGAGCATTGGTGTCAATACCAGGAAGCACAACGTATGAACCGAAACGATAGACAGTGACCATTGCGATAGTAAAGAGAATCTTTGCACGCAAATCTTCAACAGAGAAGATATTTGCCATTGTCTTGATGAACTTGATATTCTTAAGTTTTCCTATTGCTTCCATTGTATTAGAGTTTTACAGCGTTACCACCTTTTTCAGTTATGGCTGCTTCAGCCTTAGCAGAGAATGCGTTAGCCTCGACATCCAACTTTGAAGTAAGTTCACCATTGCCAAGAACCTTAACGAGCTGATTCTTCTTTACGAAGCCAGCCTCGATAAGCTCAGCAATACCAATCTTAGTTGCACCAAGTTTCTCAGCAAGAGACTGGATAAGATCAAGATTGATAGCCTTGTACTCAACGCGGTTGATGTTCTTGAAACCGAACTTAGGAACACGGCGCTGAAGTGGCATCTGACCACCCTCAAAACCGATCTTCTTCTTGTAACCAGATCTTGCCTTTGCACCCTTGTGACCGCGAGTAGAAGTACGGCCCTTACCAGAACCGTAACCACGACCTACGCGCTTAGAGTTATGTGTTGCGCCCTCTGCAGGCTGCAAGTTATATAATTCCATTTTAAATCTAGTTTAGTAGTACTTAATAAAATTAGTCGATAACCTCAACAAGGTGCTCAACCTTGCGAATCATACCGCGGAGTGAAGGAGTATCCTCACGCTCAACAACACGGTTGATCTTTCCGAGACCGAGAGACTGAAGTGTTGCCTTCTGATCTACTGGACGGCCAGCTTGGCCCTTAACCTGCTTAATCTTAATTGTTGCCATGAATTATTCCTCCTTATCCTCTAAATACTTTAGTCAAATTAACACCACGGTTCTGAGCAACAGTCTTAGGATCACGCATGTTAGCGAGAGCCTCGAATGTAGCCTTAACGAGGTTATGTGGGTTTGAAGAACCCTTAGACTTAGCAAGAACGTCAGTAATACCAACACTCTCAAGAACGGCACGCATAGCACCACCTGCTACTACTCCAGTACCTTCTGAAGCTGGCATGATGAGAACGCGAGCACCACCGAACTTAGCATAAGCCTCGTGAGGAACAGTACCCTTGAGTACAGGAACCTTAATCAAATTCTTCTTAGCAGCCTCTACACCCTTAGCAATAGCTGCAGTAACTTCTCCGGCCTTACCGAGTCCGTAGCCAATAACACCCTTACCATCACCTACTACAACGATGGCTGCGAATGTGAATGTTCTACCACCCTTAGTAACCTTAGTAACACGATTAATAGCAACCAATCTGTCCTTCAGTTCGGCATCGTTTGTAACTTTAACTCTATTTACCATAATCGTATTTTAAAATTTAAGTCCAGCATTGCGGGCAGCGTCAGCTACCTCCTTAACTCTACCATGGTACAAGTAACCATTACGATCGAAGACAACAGAAGAGATACCTGCTTCGATAGCCTTCTTAGCGATCAACTCGCCGACCTTTGCAGCCTGCTCACACTTAGGCATCTTCTCGAGACCAAGTGAAGAAGCAGAAACGAGAGTCTTTGCAGCTTCGTCATCGATTACCTGAACATAAATCTGCTTGTTGCTTCTGAACACAGACATGCGTGGACGCTCAGCAGTACCGGAAATCTTATTACGTACTCTATACTTAATTTTAATACGTCTTTCTATCTTTGTAATCATACTCTTGTCAATTATTATTTAGCGTTAGCAGACTTACCTGACTTTCTTCTGATCACCTCGCCCTCAAAGCGAATACCCTTACCCTTGTAAGGCTCTGGCTTACGGAATGTGCGGATCTTAGCACAAACAAGACCAAGAAGCTGCTTGTCGCAAGACTCGAGCATTATAAGAGGATCCTGGTTTCTCTCAGACTTAGTTTCAACCTTGATCTCCTTAGGGAGTTCAAATACGATACCGTGAGAGTATCCAAGAGCGAAATCAAGAACGTTACCCTGATTAGAAACACGGTAACCAACACCTACGAGCTGAAGTGTCTTCTTGTAACCCTCTGAAACACCAATCACCATGTTGTTTACGAGTGAACGATACAAACCATGGAAAGCGTGACGCTGCTTAGCATTATCCTGCATCAACTCTGTATTCTCTTCCATTGTAATTTTGCCGTCCTCGATAGCAACCTTGATTGCTGGGTTTACATACTGTGAGAGCTCACCCTTAGGACCTTTAACTGTTACAATGTCATCCTTATGAGTTACGGTAACTCCTGCAGGAATAATAATAGGTAATTTACCAATTCTAGACATTTGTTATATCCTCCTAAATTAATAAACATAACAAAGAACTTCACCACCAATCTTAAGGTCGGCAGCTTCCTTGTCTGTCATAACACCTTTAGATGTAGATATCACTGCGATACCTAATCCGTTAATAACACGTGGCATGTCCTTGTAACCAGTGTACTTACGAAGACCTGGACGAGAAACACGCTTCAAGCACTGAATAGCGCTTACCTTTGTCTGAGGATCGTACTTAAGAGCAACCTTGATAGTGCCCTGAGGACCTTCCTCAACGAACTTGTAGTTCAAAATGTAACCCTTGTCGAAGAGAATCTTAGTGATTTCCTTCTTAAGGTTAGAGGCTGGAACTTCTACAATCTTGTGCTTAGCCTGGATTGCATTTCTCAGTCTCGTTAAAAAATCAGCTATTGGATCTGTCATAATGTGATAAATTAACCGCACCTTAGTGCGACAATATTTAACAATAATGAAAACTATATTTAGTAGAGTAGAGTATCTTCGGAATACCCCCGAACCGGTATTCCTCAGATTTCTATTCTACAGGATTGTCGGTAAACCGCAAATTAACTACCAACTTGCCTTCTTTACTCCTGGGATAAGACCCTGTGAAGCCATCTCACGGAACTGGATACGAGAGATACCGAACTGACGGATATAACCTCTTGGACGTCCAGTGAGCTTGCAACGGTTGTGCAAACGGATTGGGTTTGCATTAGCTGGGATAGCCTGGAGAGCACGAGCAGCCTCGTAAGCTTCCATAGGCTCGCCTGTTGCAACGATCTTCTTGAGGGCAGCACGCTTTGCAGCGAACTTAGCCACGAGCTTTGCACGCTTTACCTCGCGTGCCTTCATTGATTCCTTTGCCATAATTAAGTTTCTTAGTTTTTGAGTTGTTCAGTTTTTAAGTTTAAGTAAGAACTTAATAACTTAAGAACTTACAAACTCATGAACCTATTCTTATTTCTTAGCGTCCTTGAATGGAAGACCGAATGCCTTGAGAAGTGCGTAACCCTCTTCGTCAGTCTTAGCAGATGTAACGAATGTGATGTTCATACCCATGATCTTGTCAACCTGGTCGATGTTGATCTCTGGGAAGATAATCTGCTCAGTGATACCGAGAGTGTAGTTACCACGTCCGTCAAACTTAGACTCAATTCCCTTGAAGTCACGGATACGAGGAAGAGAAACACGGATGAGCTTCTCGAGGAACTCGTACATTCTCTCACGACGGAGAGTTACCATAACGCCGATTGGCATCTTCTTACGAAGGCGGAAGTTTGAGATATCCTTCTTTGACATTGTTGCAACTGGCTTCTGGCCTGTGATCTGAGCGATCTCATTCATTGCAATCTCAATAACCTTCTTATCAGCAGTTGCCTGACCAAGACCCTGGTTTACTACAATCTTCTTCAAAACAGGAATCTGCATTGGTGAAGAGTAGTTGAACTGCTTCATGAGTGCTGGAGCAATCTGCTCAGCATAAACATTCTTAAGTTGTGCAGTAGTACTCATTAAATTTCCTCCCCTGACTTTTTAGCGTAACGAACTAACTTTCCGTTGGCACCAATCCTTCTACCGATACGTGTTGGCTTACCAGTCTTAGGGTCAACTACGTTGAGGTTAGAAATTGCGATAGGAGCCTCCTGCTCGATAATACCTCCCTGTGGGTGTGCTGCACTTGGCTTAGTGCTCTTCTTTACGATATTTACACCCTCGACAACAGCACGCTGCTTGTCAACGATAATGCGGAGGACTGTACCAGTCTTTCCCTTATCCTTTCCAGTATTAACGAATACTGTGTCGCCTTTCTTTATGTGTAATTTACTCATTACTTTTAATTCTTTAATGATTAAAGTACCTCAGTAGCCAAAGAAACTACCTTCATGTTAGCAGCACGAAGTTCACGAGCTACAGGACCGAAGATACGGCTTCCTCTCATTTCACCAGCATTGTTCAAGAGAACACATGCATTGTCATCGAAACGGATGTATGAACCGTCAGGACGGCGAACTTCTTTCTTTGTGCGAACGATGAGAGCCTTAGATACTGAGCCCTTCTTAATCTCACTTGTAGGAATAGCATTCTTTACTGTTACTACAATGACATCACCTACAGAAGCATAACGACGACGAGTACCGCCAAGAACGCGGATGCAAAGCACCTCACGAGCGCCACTGTTATCAGCAACTGCCAATCTAGATTCTACCTGTATCATATATTACTTAGCTCTTTCAACGATTTGTACTAATCTCCATCTCTTAGTTTTGCTCAATGGACGAGTCTCCATGATAAGCACTGTATCACCTACATGTGCATCGTTGTTCTCATCGTGAGCATGGTACTTCTTAGTCTTGCTAACGAACTTACCATAAATTGGGTGCTTCTCCTTGAACTTAGTAGCAACTACGATAGTCTTGTCCATCTTGTCGCTGCTAACCACACCCTGACGCTGTTTTCTTAAATTTCTTTCCATGTAGCCTCGAATTATTTGTTTCTCTGAGAGAGTTCACACTTCATGCGAGCAATGTCACGACGCTGCTTCTTGATGAGAGAAACATTCTCTACTGGAGCGATGTTATGATTGAACTTTGCATTGTTGTATGCTGCAACTTCAGTCTCAATGCGCTCTGCGAGTTCTTCAGTGCTAAGTTCTCTAATTTCTGCGATCTTCATAATTAAGCGTTTTTGTCGTAGTCACGACGAACAACAAACTTTGTAGTAGTAGGAAGTTTCTGAGCACCGAGACGGAGAGCCTCCTTAGCGATGTCATAAGAAACACCTTCAATCTCAAAAAGGATTCGTCCTGGCTTAGCTGGGAATACATATGCGTATGGATCTCCCTTACCTTTACCCATTCGGACGTCTGCTGGCTTCTTAGTGATTGGCTTATCAGGGAAGATACGAATCCAAACCTGACCCTGACGCTGCATGTAACGAGTGATAGCAACACGGGCAGCCTCAATCTGACGAGCAGTTATCCAACGCTCCTGAAGAGCCTTAATACCGAAGCTACCGAAGGCGAGTTCAGTACCTCTGTGTGAAACTCCGGCCCAACGACCGCGACCCTTTTGCGGTCTTCTATATTTCTGTCTTTTTGGCTGTAACATTGTTCTTCTGATTAATTGTTGCGATTAGACTTTCTGTTTCTAAATCTTCTGCCGCCACCATTATTGTTGTTACCGCGTCCTGACTCCTTAGGCTGAGTGAAGTTTGGAGTAAGATCCTGCTTACCAAACTTCTCACCACGACAGATCCAAACCTTGATACCAAGGAGACCTACCTTTGTAAGAGCCTCTGCGAGACAGTAGTCGATATCTGCGCGAAGAGTGTGAAGTGGAGTACGTCCCTCCTTGTACATCTCAGAACGGCTCATTTCTGCTCCGTTGAGACGACCAGAGATCTGAATCTTGATACCTTCAGCACCAGCACGCATAGTGTTAGTGATTGCAGTCTTGATAGCGCGACGGTAAGCAATCTTACCTTCAATCTGACGAGCAATGTTGTTACCAACGATTGTAGCGTCGAGTTCTGGGCGCTTAATCTCGAAGATGTTAATCTGAACGTCCTTGTCTGTTACCTTCTTGAGCTCCTTCTTGAGAGCGTCAACATCCTGACCACCCTTACCGATGATGATACCTGGACGAGCTGAACAGATAGTGATAGTAACGAGCTTGAGTGTTCTCTCGATAACGATCTTTGAAACACTTGCCTTAGCGAGACGAGCATTGAGATACTTACGAATCTTGCTGTCCTCGAGGAGGCTATCTCCAAAGTTCTTACCTCCGAACCAGTTTGAGTCCCAACCACGGACAATACCGAGGCGGTTGCTTATTGGATTACACTTTTGTCCCATAATTACTTCTCATCATTAGTTTTAGCGTCCACGAAAATAGTAACATGATTTGAACGCTTGCGAATTCTGTATCCACGACCCTGTGGTGCTGGGCGCATACGCTTGAGTGTAGCACCTTCATCTACGAAGATCTTAGAGATATAGAGTTCGCCGTTCTCAGCCTTGCGATCATTCTTCTGTTCCCAGTTAGCGATAGCGGAACGAAGCAACTTCTCGAGGTCCTTTGAAGCATCCTTAGAGCAGAACTTGAGAGTTGCGAGAGCCTTGCTAACTTCCATGCCTCTTACGAGGTCTGCAACGTAACGCATCTTACGAGGTGAAGATGGGATATTGCGGAAACTTGCAAAGTAGTTTGTCTTATTGGCCTGCTTGATAGCTTCAGCCATTTTATGTTTTCTTGCTCCCATTATATAGTCTATTTACTTGTGAAAGCCCTGATTACTTCTTCTTGTTACCAGAGTGACCACGGAATGTACGAGTAAGCGCGAATTCACCGAGCTTGTGACCTACCATGTTCTCAGTAACGTAAACAGGGATAAATTTATTTCCATTGTGCACTGCAATAGTATGACCTACGAAATCAGGTGATATCATTGAAGCGCGTGCCCATGACTTGATAACGCTCTTCTTGCCGCTCTCGTTCATAGCGAGAACCTTCTTTTCGAGCTTAACGTTGATGTATGGACCTTTCTTTAATGAACGACTCATATTCAGTTAACTTTATTTCTTGTTACGTCTTTCGATTATGTACTTGCTTGAAGCCTTCTTTGGTGCACGAGTCTTGAGACCCTTAGCGTAGAGACCGTTACGTGAACGTGGGTGTCCACCAGTCTGACGTCCTTCACCACCACCCATTGGGTGATCGATTGGGTTCATAACAACACCACGGTTGTGTGGGCGACGACCCAACCAGCGTGAGCGTCCTGCCTTACCAGAAGACTCGAGTGCGTGGTCAGAGTTGCTTACGCTACCGATAGTTGCGCGGCAAACTGAAAGGATCTTACGAATTTCACCAGAAGGAAGCTTGATAACGCAGAAACGTCCTTCACGTGAAGTTAACTGAGCGAAGTTACCTGCTGAACGTACCATCTTGGCACCCTGTCCAGGACGAAGCTCGATATTGTGGATAACAGTACCGACTGGGATGTTCTGGAGTGGAAGAGTGTTACCAAGGTCTGGAGTTGCATTCTCACCAGACATGATAGTAGCGCCAACCTGCAATCCGTTAGGAGCAACAATGTAACGCTTTTCACCGTCAGCGTAGCAGACAAGAGCGATACGAGCACTTCTGTTTGGATCGTACTCAATTGTCTTTACAACTGCAGGAATACCGTCCTTTTCTCTCTTGAAGTCGATAATACGAATCAAGCGCTTGTGACCACCACCTCTGTAGCGAACTGTGATGCGACCCTGATTGTTACGACCGCCGGTGCTGCGCTTACCGAAAACAAGAGTTTTCTCTGGTACTGATGTAGTAACATCATCGAATGTACCAATAGCTTTGTGTCTTTGACCAGGAGTAACTGGTCTAAATTTACGAATACCCATTTTTTTAATTAAATGTTACTATACAAATCGATAGTTTCACCTTCCTTGAGAGTAACGATAGCCTTCTTGAAAGCCTTTGTGCTACCCTTGATAACACCAGCCTTAGTGTAACGGCTCTTACGCTTACCAGCGTAATTCATAGTGTTAACTGAAACTACATTTACGTTATACTTTGCCTCGATTTCTTTCTTAATCTCAATCTTGTTGGCACTTGGAAGCACAATGAAGCCGAACTTGTTGCCCTGCTTCTCTGAAATAGCGTTCATCTTCTCAGTTACCAATGGTTTGATAATGTATGCCATATTCTTGTGTCTCCTTTTTACTTGTTAAAAGTTTCGTCAACCAACTTAACTGCGCTCTCTGTCATAACGAGTACATTCGCATTCATTACTTTGTAAGTATTGAGTGCGCTTGCTGTCATAACTTCCACACGCTGTATGTTGCGGACTGACAAATTTACGTTTTTCTTTACTTCTGACAAAACGAGAAGTGTCTTCTTACCCTCAATTTTAAGATTATTTAACAGATTGACAGCTTCTTTTGTCTTTGGAGCTGCAAAATCGAAGTCCTCGAGGACAACGATTGCATTCTGCTGAGCCTTGTATGAGAGTGCACTCTTACGAGCAAGATTCTTAACCTTCTTGTTAAGCTTGAACCAATAGTCACGAGGAGTTGGTCCGAATATGCGGCCTCCACCACGAAGAACTGGAGACTTGATATCACCACGGCGAGCGCCGCCACCACCCTTCTGACGGATGAGCTTACGAGTAGATCCAGCGATTTCGCTTCTCTCCTTTGACTTGTGAGTACCCTGACGCTGAGCTGCGAGGTACTGGTTTACTGCGAGGTAGATTACGTGGTCGTTAGGTTCAATTCCGAAGATAGCGTCGTTCAAAACAACCTTCTTACCAGTATCCTCACCCTTGATGTTTAATACTGAAACTTCCATAATTACTTGTTAACTATTACGATTGAACCTTTATAACCTGGCACAGAACCCTTGATAAGAAGGAGGTTGTGCTCTGGGATAACCTTAATCACCTGGAGGTTGTGTGTAGTAACCTGCTCGTCACCCATGTGACCACCCATGCGGAGGTTCTTGAATACACGAGATGGAGTTGCACAAGCACCGATAGAACCTGGCTTGCGGAGACGGTCGTCCTGACCGTGTGTTGACTGACCTACACCACCGAAACCATGACGCTTAACAACGCCCTGGAATCCCTTACCCTTAGAAGTTCCAGTTACATCTACGTAACTTGCATCATTGAAGAGCTCTACTGTGATAACATCACCGAGGTTGTGCTCCTC